>OHEU01000029.1_pt1 | contig 95230 bp, 78 predicted proteins | sample 1567341 | NCBI WGS metagenome assembly OHEU01 (sample SAMEA3879524, study PRJEB24766) | human gut metagenome | biome: human-associated habitat; feature: feces | place: USA | collected 1985/1987 | reverse complement strand
CGCTCCCGCGAGAACTTGTCTCCGGCAGGCACCTCCCACTTCCCGAGGCCGTGGGCCGGCCACGTCCGCCGCATCCGGCTGCCTGACCACGACACATCATACCCTCCCTGGCCAGAAAGTGTCTACGCCAATACGGAACAGTCCACCTACAAGCAGGCGGGACGGCGCCACAGCCATCCTTATAACACATTGATAATCAGATACCATTTATTTCCAGCGTGGATTTTCGGCAATTTTTTTGCCAGTAATCCACACCAAATTATATAACTATCTGTAAACCAATCCGTTCAAAAATCAGATGTAGCACCGTCCCGACATCGCGGAGCATAAACCGACAAAGCCCCCGAAGTTCTGTTACGAACTTCGGGGGCTTTGTTATCGTTTCCTCACATGAGGATTATCGCCGTCTGATTACTGTTCATCAGGACCCTGATTGTCAGGACCATTCTGAGGGCCGTTCTGCGGACCATAGTTGTTAGGATTCTGAGGACCGCCCTGAGCTCCGCCCATGCCGGCCATTGCAGCCTGCCATGCATCCTCGAGAGTCTTGGTATGTGTCTCGATATCAGCGATATTCTGATTCTTGACAGCTTCCTTCAAACTTGTGAGAGCAGCATTGATAGCATCCCTCTTGTCAGCAGGAATCTTGTCACCATAGTCCTTGAGATTCTTCTCGGACTGGAAGCAGAGCGCATCAGCACTGTTGATTTTGTCAACTCTCTCCTTCTCGGCCTTATCGGCAGCCTCGTTGGCCTTGGCCTCGTCACGCATCCTCTGGATTTCATCCTCGCTGAGTCCTGAAGAAGCCTCGATACGGATGTTCTGCTCCTTACCTGTAGCCTTGTCTTTTGCAGATACATTCAAGATACCGTTGGCATCGATATCGAAAGTAACCTCGATCTGAGGAACTCCTCTTGGAGCAGGGGTAATGCCATCGAGATGGAACACACCAATCTGCTTGTTGTCCTTAGCCATAGGACGCTCACCCTGGAGAACCCTGATCTCTACTGAAGGCTGGTTGTCAACAGCGGTAGAGAACACCTCTGACTTGCGTGTAGGAATAGTGGTGTTGGAAGCGATAAGCTTTGTCATCACACCGCCAAGTGTCTCGATACCAAGTGAAAGCGGAGTGACATCAAGAAGAAGCACATCCTTTACATCACCTGCAAGCACACCACCCTGAATAGCCGCACCGATAGCAACAACCTCATCAGGGTTTACGCTCTTGTTAGGCTCCTTGCCGAAGAACTCCTTGACGATTTCCTGAACCTTAGGGATACGGCTTGAACCACCGACGAGAAGAACCTCGTCAATCTGAGATGCGCTCAGATGTGCATCCTCCAACGCTTTGCGGCAAGGGATGACGGTTCTCTGGAAGAGGTCATCGCAAAGCTGCTCGAACTTAGCCCTTGTCAATGTCTTTACGAGGTGCTTTGGAACACCGTCAACAGGCATGATGTAAGGCAAGTTGATCTCTGTAGAAGTCTGGTTTGAAAGTTCGATCTTCGCCTTCTCGGCAGCATCCTTAAGTCTCTGGAGAGCCATAGGATCCTTCTTCAGGTCAGCGCCGCCATTCTCGGCAGCGAACTCCTGGGCAAGCCAGTCGATTACCTTCTGGTCGAAGTCATCACCACCGAGGTGTGTATCACCGTTGGTAGATTTAACCTCAAATACGCCGTCACCGAGCTCCATGATAGAAATATCGAATGTACCGCCACCAAGGTCGAATACGGCAACCTTCATGTTCTGGTTCTTCTTGTCAAGACCATAAGCGAGGGCAGCTGCAGTAGGCTCGTTGATGATACGCTTTACATCAAGACCGGCAATCTTACCTGCCTCCTTGGTAGCCTGACGCTGTGAATCTGAGAAGTATGCAGGAACAGTGATGACTGCCTCCGTTACCGGCTGTCTGAGGTAATCCTCAGCAGTCTTCTTCATCTTCTGAAGAATCATAGCTGAAATCTCCTGTGGAGAATACTGACGTCCTTCAATATCTACACGTGGAGTATTGTTGTCGCCCCTTACCACACTGTAAGGAACTCTCTCTACCTCTTTAGTTACCTGATCGTAAGTCTCACCCATGAATCTCTTGATAGAGAACACGGTGTTCTTAGGGTTGGTGATAGCCTGACGTTTTGCAGGGCTACCTACTTTTCTCTCACCGCCTTCGGTGAAAGCGACTACTGAAGGAGTAGTCCTCTGACCTTCGTTGTTGATTATGACTGTAGGCTGGTTACCTTCCATTACTGCAACGCAGCTGTTGGTTGTACCCAAGTCGATTCCAATGATTTTTCCCATAATATTTATCTCCTATTTTTTATTATCAATCTTATTTTGCCGTTCCGGAGGAACATCCTCCGACCCGCTCTGTCAGCCTTCCGGCCGGCAGCACCATGACATTATCCAATGCCGTGCCAATTACCTGGACGAAATTATTTTCTGACAAATTGTCATATTTTGCTTATCTTTGGCCCCGTAAACTAGCATTCTGGCATAACGTGGCCAAAATCGCAGAAGCATCAAATTCAGACATGATATACAGACAACTGCCTGACTCTGAATACAAAGACTTGGAGTCAAGAATATTATACGAAGACAATCACCTGCTGATTGTCAACAAGAAAGTCGGAGAAATCGTTCAGGGTGACAAGACAGGAGACGAGCCCCTGAGCGAGAAGTACAAGGCTTTCATAGCTATGCGCGACTCCAAGCCGGGACAGGTTTTCATGGGTCTGCCACATCGTCTTGACAGGCCGGTAAGCGGAATCACAGTCCTCGCAAAGACATCAAAGGCCCTCGAAAGGATGAATTCAATGTTCCGCGACGGAGAGGTCCACAAGACATACTGGGCACTGGTATGCGCAAAGCCGGAACCTGAAGAAGCCGACCTGGAAAACTGGATGGGCAGGAACGAGAAAATCAACAAGAGCTTCATATGCAGGGACAACAAAGGCCACAACAAGGAAGCAAAGCTCGCCAAACTGCACTACAAACTCATCCAGACCACTGACAGATACTTCCTCCTGGAAGTCAGACTCTATACCGGAAGACATCACCAGATACGCTGCCAGCTCGCAGGCATAGGCTGCTGCATCAAAGGCGACCTCAAATACGGCGCACCACGTTCCAATAAAGACGGAGGCATATCATTGATGGCCAGACATATAGAATTCATCCATCCTGTAAGCAAGAAAGAAATCTCCGTAACAGCCCCGGTCCCGCCAGACTGGAAAGGAATCATCTAGACTCCAGTGCCGGTACACTTTCCGCCTCTTTTCCTGCATGAACAGTATGCATGTCCTTGTACTCCTTGCACCACGCTCCCGGAGTAATGTCATAGAAAAGACGGAACGCCATATTGAACGAGACCTGCGAATGGAAGCCTGACATGTCTGACAGGTCCTTGACTTTCAGGTCCATATCATTGGCATAGAGTTCACGTGCATAATTCACCCTATACCTGTTCATAAACTGGCTGAAATTCAGTCCTGTCGTGGAATTAATCATCTTGGAAATATAGGCTTTGTTGGAAAACAAGGCTTTAGCGAGTTCCTCCAGCGCATATGACGGATCCAGGAAGGGTTTCTTGTCCTCAATGTAACGGCACATGCGGTTATACATTGTCCTGTTGTCGGTCATTGACACTTCCGGCACAAACGCACCGATTTCAGCATCATTTCCTCTCGACGACGTTCCTGATACCGAAAATCCGATTACCGGGCCAGAAACCATGTTACGCAAATAAATCAGCGCATATAGGGCGGAAGCCATGAAAAGCATGGTCCGTGGAATCCACGCCGCTATTTCTCCACCGAATGCCGAACAAAATACAGAGAACACCTCGGCAACCAGAAAGAAGGCAAGAAAACTGTACTTTATAAGGCAGAGGAGGATCTCCCATCCGGAAATCCTGATGGTCAGGAAGCCGATGTCCTTCATCACTCTTATAGTCCTTATCGTCAGGCACAGCGCCAGTGGGAACGATGCCACGAAGACATATCCCAACGAAACCAATATGGTGCTGAATCCCATACTGAATGCCACTGAAAGCACGACGGAAACAAGAAATGTAAAAGAAGCGAATGTCAATGATGTCTGCCAGTCATTGTAAATGTCAGAAATCATCAGGATTATCGAAATGGATATGCAAACATCGAACAGCATCATCTGGACAAGACCGTCCGAACCGAGAAAGGAACAAATCAGAAGCGGAATCGTCAGGTTCGCCAGAGAAAGGCACCTTATAGTCCTTCTCGGCATGCCGGAAATTATTTGCAGAATTTTCATACTAAATAGTGATCATTAGGTTAGGTGTCGGTGGTATTGATAACATATCGGTCAGCAATCAGCCCAGAGGCATCTTCGGGGCGCAAAATTATATAAAAAATGCCGCCCCGGAAACACATCCGTGAGCGGCATATTGAAATTTTTACGTTTCTTAAATTTAAGAAATATTGTTTTCAGGTGGTTTTTGAGCCGTATTTTTCGGTTTCGTATTTTTTATGGTATCGAAACCCTTTCCGTAAACCCCTGTAACAGAAGACACTGACAAAAATGCATCGTCATCGATACTCTTCACATACCTTAAGAGCACATTAAGGTCAGTTTTTCTCGTCACAACCAGCAGGACATGGCTCTCGGTCTGTGAATACCACCCCACAGCAGGCATGACAGTCACTCCGCGATGCAATTCTTTAGTTATTCCGTCTGCTATCTTCTCATATTCCCGGGACATGATCATAAGCTGGACTGACTGTTTTGAACCGGCCAGATAAAGGTCAATGACATATCCGTTGATGGTCACAAGCAGGAGACCGTAAACTACGGTTGTAATCTTCTCCGCGAAAGGGACAAGCACTCCGGATGCGGTATATGAAGGCACCAGAAGTGATGAAAGGATAATCACCACGTCCATGGACAGAATCATACGTCCCGGAGAGACATTCCTGTATTTGCTTACGATCAATGCTATGATGTCGGTCCCGCCGGTACTTCCTCCCTGCGAGATGGACATTCCGATTCCAAGACCGATCATTATACCGCCCATAATCGTCGACATGAGTTTTCCGTTCTGTATCGCAAGAGTATCGATGATAGTCATCGGTATCACTTCCTGAAGGACATTGAGCCCCACAGAGGCAAGCACGATGGCATATATGGTCTTTCCGCCGAAACTCGTACCCAACACAAAGAATGAAGTAACGAGAAGGATGGCATTGATGACAAAATACGAGTATCCCATCTTGATGCCCACGGCATACTGGATAATCGAGCTGATACCTGTAACGCCGTTACCGATAAGGTTGTTAGGCGTGAGGAAAATCACCCACCCGAGCACGTAGATGGTTATACCGATGGTAAGGATGAGATATTCTTTGAATACCGCCCAAGGGTTTTTTCTACTGAGCATTTCCGGCAGGAGTATTTTGCTGTTCAGGCTGGTTCAACTTCGCCTTTTTAGGGATTCCTGTCTTAAGTTCATCGAAACCCTCTCCATAGACACTGCTTGCAGGAGATACGCTCACGAAAGCCTTGTCGTCAATTGCCTTTATGACTTTGGACAGCTCAGGCATCTGAGACTTTCTAACGAGGATAAGAAGGACATTCTTCTCTGTACGGGTGTACCAGCCGACAGCCTTGAGGACTGTCACTCCCCTGCGCATGTTCTTCATGATGTAGTCAGCCATCTGCTCATACTTCTGAGTGAACACCAGAACCTGAACGGTCGATTTGCTTCCCAGAAGCACGAAATCGAGCATGAAAGAGAAGGTAATCATGGCAATATATCCGTAAATCATGTCCTCGAATGTCTTGCCAGGGATAAGGAGCACAGACGCAATGATGAACACGTCTGAATACAGGTAAACCTTACCAGGAGAAAGAGGCCAGAACTTATTCAATACCAATGCGATAATATCCGTTCCGCCTGTACTTCCACCCCGCCGGAAAATCATACCCACGCCTACCGCTTCGATGAGACCGCCGACAATCGGTATAAGTGCCTTATTGTCAATGAAGAAGAAGTTGCCCGGTGTGGCAAGCATAAAGTCGAAGTTCGGGAGGATCTTGAAGAATATCGACGACAGGACCACCACATAGACAGTCTTGATGCCGAACGCATTGCCAAGCACGATCACACCTACGATGAGAAGAAGGGCATTGGCAATGAAAGTCGAATACGCGACAGGAATGAGGCCATGGGTCGCGAACTGGAGAACCGTACATGCACCGGTCAGACCTCCGGCAGCTATTCCGTTAGGAATGAGGAATGTCTCCCATCCCATACAGAACAACAGAGTGCCTAAAGAGACTACAACGTAGTCCCAAATGACAGACAGAATTTTTTTGGTTGATATCATAATTATTTGACTACAATATTCACAATCTTGCCAGGAACCACGATGACCTTGACAATGTTCTTTCCTGCGAGATACTTGTCCGTAGAAGGATTGTTCCTCACGCTGTTTTCAACATCTTCCTTGCCCATTTCCTTCGGAAGTTCCATGGTGAAACGTGTCTTGCCGTTGAAAGAAACCGCATAGGTGCAGTTGCTCTCCACCGTATAGGCCTCTACATACTCAGGGAAAGTTGCCTTCGATATGCTTTCCCCGTGTCCGAGAGCTTCCCAGATTTCCTCACAGATGTGAGGTGCGAAGGATGAAAGCAGCACTGCAAGAGGCTCCAGAATCTCTTTCTTCGAGCACTTCTTCTCTGAAAGGTCATTGACCGCAATCATGAACGCACTTATACATGTGTTGTATGAGAAGGTCTCAATGTCAGTCTGAACCTTGCCGATAAGCTTATGAAGGGTCTTGAGTTCCTCGGCATCTGCCTTCTCGTCATTGACAATGAACTTCTCTCCGTCATAATACAGTTTCCAGAACTTTCTGAGGAATCTGTTCACGCCGTCGATGCCCTTCGTATCCCATGGCTTGGACTGCTCGATAGGGCCGAGGAACATCTCATAAAGCCTCAGAGTATCAGCACCATACGAATTGCAGATATCATCAGGATTGACGACATTATACATCGACTTGCTCATCTTCTCGACAGCCCATCCGCAGATGTACTCGCCGTTTTCGAGCACAAACTCAGCATCGGCAAACTCCGGTCTCCACTTTCTGAATGCGTCAATGTCAAGACGGTCGTTCTTCACGATATTGATATCGACGTGAATCTCAGTCGTCTCATACTGGTCCCTGAGGCCTGCGGAAACGAACTTGTTGGTTCCCACTATACGATATACGAAATTCGAACGTCCCTGGATCATACCCTGGTTCACAAGTTTTCTGAACGGCTCATCCTCGCATACATAGCCCATGTCATAGAGGAACTTGTCCCAGAAGCGGGAGTAGATGAGATGGCCTGTAGCATGCTCAGTACCACCGATATAGAGGTCAACGTCCCTCCAGTACTTGTCTGCCTCGACACCTACGAGGTCCTCATCGTTGTGGGGATCCATGTACCTGAGATAGTATGCGCTGGAACCCGCGAAACCAGGCATTGTACTGGTCTCGAGAGGACAGCCCTTGTATGTCCAGTTCTTGGCACGTGCAAGAGGAGGCTCGCCGCTTTCAGTCGGCTTGAACTGGTCAATTTCAGGAAGTCTGAGCGGAAGTTCCTCGTAAGGAAGCGGTGTCGGAATACCTTCCTTGTAATATATAGGGAACGGTTCACCCCAATATCTCTGACGTGAGAAAATGGCATCACGCAGCCTGTAGTTCACTTTACGGTGGCCGATTCCCTTAGCCTCAACATATTCCATAGCTGCAGGAATAGCCTCCTTCACATCCATTCCGTCGAGGAATCCGGAGTTGCACATCTTGCCCTCTTTGGCGTCGAAGCTGTGTTCGCTCACGTCGCAGCCTTCAATGATAGGAACGATAGGAAGGTCGAATTTCTTCGCGAATGCATAGTCGCGGCTGTCATGTGCCGGAACTGCCATGATGGCACCTGTGCCGTAACCGGCAAGGACATATTCTGAAATCCAGATAGGAACACGCTTTCCGGTAAGTGGATTTTCCGCATAAGAACCTGAGAATACACCTGTTACGGTCTTGGTCTCTGAAATTCTCTCACGTTCCGTCTTCTTTCTCACGTATGCGAGATACTCCTCGACATCAGCTTTCCTGTCCTCTGTGGTAAGGTCATTGACAAGTTCGCTCTCAGGAGCAAGTACCATAAAGGTCACACCGTAAATGGTATCGACGCGGGTAGTGAAAATGGTCACGTCCTTGCGCGTCTCTCCATTGAAAGTCTTGAACACCACTTCAGTACCGAATGACCGGCCGATCCAGTTCCTCTGCATTTCCTTGAGGGAATCTGTCCAGTCGAGTTTGTCAAGACTGTCCAGAAGCCGACCTGCATAAGCTGAGACACGGAGCTGCCACTGAAGCATCTTCTTCTGCTCCACAGGGAAACCGCCACGGACTGAAAGACCTTCCTTGACCTCGTCATTTGCAAGAACGGTTCCGAGTCCAGGGCACCAGTTGACTGATGTTTCTCCCTGATATGCAATACGATAGTTCATGAGAATATCGGACTTTTTCTTTGCACTCCAAGATTTCCACTCGCCTGCCGTGAAGCTGAGTTCCGTGGTGCATGCAGCATGAACGTCTCTTGTTCCGCTTTCTGCGAACTGAGCCTCAAGTTCCGCAATAGGACGGGCCTTGTCGAGCTCGGTGTTGTAGTAGCTCTTGAACATCTTGATGAATGCCCACTGGGTCCATTTGTAGAATGACGGATCACATGTGCGGACCTCCCTGTCCCAGTCATATGAGAAGCCGATTCTGTCCAGCTGCTCACGATAACGGCTGATATTCTTCACCGTAGTCACCTCCGGATGCTGACCTGTCTGGATGGCATACTGCTCTGCAGGCAGTCCGAAAGCATCATAGCCCATAGGATGAAGGACATTGAATCCCTTCAGTCTTTTGTACCTCGCGTAAATGTCGCTGGCAATGTATCCCAGCGGATGGCCGACATGAAGTCCTGCTCCTGACGGGTAAGGGAACATGTCGAGCACATAATATTTTGGTTTTGATGAATCTTCTGTCGCGTGAAAAGTCTTTTCGGCTGCCCATCTGGCCTGCCACTTCTGCTCAATTCTTCTGAAATCGTATTCCATATCTTTCTAAAAAAATCTATTCTATTTCTTGATTGCAAATTTTCCTTTCTTTGTCAGGCGGAAATCCACTGCCACGGACATTACCGAATTGACATTGACTCCCTTCACCTGTGCCGGCTTCCATTTAGGCGAAGCCTTGATTACCCTCAATGCCTCATCGTCCAATGCCTCGCTCGCGCTCCTGACCACGTGGACATCATAGAGTTTGCCGTCCTTGCCGATGGTGAATTCCACGATCACACGTCCCTGGACACCATTGTCCAAAGCCGCCTTCGGATATTTGAGGTACTGGTAAACCCACCTTGTGAGGAAACTCTTAGGATCCGGACTTCCCATGAAGGTAGGACGCCTGTCACAATCCGCAAAGTTATACAATTTATCATTGACCTTGATGGTCACGTCCGACTGCTCGAAACGCGGAGGATTTTCCGTGTTGCAGAGGAAGCGGGTGAAATTGTAGATATACTCCAGTTCACGTTCCATCTGCTCGTACTCGATTATAGACTCCGTGTCTTTCAACGTGTTATGCTCCGGATACCGTCCGGTAGTGAACAGGACTGAAGGTATTTTCTTCGAATAGAACGACCTGTGGTCCGATGCGAAAGGCTCCTCCGCGGTTACCTTCGGTGTTATCGGCTGGAGGTCGGAAGATACCTGTGAGACAATCATGTTCATATCCGCATTGGAGGAGGTGTAGGCGTAGAATCCGCCGCTGCCGGTACCGAGTGCGTCCAGATCAATCATAGCGTCAATCTTTCCGTAATCCGAGAAGGACCTGTTCAGGAAATACCATGAGCCCGCAAATGACTGCTCCGAAGCGCCGAAAGCTATGAATATCACCGACCGGCGGAACATAATCTCCTGGGTCTTGACCATTCTGGCCAGTTCCAGCATCATCGCCACGCCCGAAGCGTTTCCGTTCGCCCCGTTGTAAATCTGACGGACAGGCTTCCCGTCCACATCGACGACATTGACTCCGAGATTGTCCATTCTGGCCCCGACGACAATGTATCTGTCAAATTTCGTATGGTCATATCCCTGGACGAAACCGACGACATTCCTGGAAGTCAAAGTATCGCCTGCCGGCATTGATATGCCGAAAACATCGCCTTCGCTTCCGCTGAGAAGGTCAATGCCATATTCCTTGAACATGTCACGCACATACTCCGCAGCCGCATACTCGCCTTCGCTGCCGGCTTTCCTGCCTTCCAACGCGTCGGAGGCAAGATAAGATATGTGATTTTTCAATGTCTTGGTAACATCACTGTCACTCAAGTCCGCATATCCTGAAATATACTGCGCCTTGCAAGGCACATAGGCAGCCGCACACACAAACAAAGCTGCCAGCAGTACTAGTATCTTCTTCATTTCCAATCAATTGACAAGTACCCAGACATCATCCGGGCAAAATTTCTCCTCTTTAATCTTCTTCAGCGACTCGAATGCCGGGACAATGCTGTCAGACGGGCAGACTCCTACAACGGTATATCCGTTTCTGAAATTGATCACTGTCGGGGTGTATCCGTATTTTTCGACTTTCTCGCACAATCCGCTGGCATTGGCCTTGTCCATGAAGGAACCGAGCACGACGTAGTACTTGTGCTCCAGCACGGATGTAATCAGCCCTCCCTTGTCTGAAGACTTGGTGAGATTGACCTTCATGGTCTTCAGAGAATCCAAGACTGCCAGAGAATCGGCCATCTGCTTTTCCACCTTGTGCAGCGAGTCCAGACGTGCCTGGTGCTGTGCTTCGCGGGCAGCGATGATCGCTTCTTTTTTAGCCTCAATCTCCGCTGATGTAGGACGTCCTGCGAGGCGTCTGAAAGTGTCGCAGCCCGTTGCGAGGACCGCGATGCACAACATCAATGTCAGGAAAGAGTGCTTCATATCTAAAATTTACCTAAATTCGTACAAATTTAACAAATATAATTATTTTTGTAAGCGCCAAAGAGATTAAAAACTAAAATTACTGATATGCAACTGATACAGGAACTTAAATCATTCTTGAGAGGTGTCATAGACGTCCGCACAAGTACAGATACGGTCAAGGCTGCCGAAAGCATCAAGAACAACATTTATTTCCGTGGTCCGAACGTCTGGATTCTCGTATGCGCGATTGTCCTGGCATCTGTCGGACTCAATGTCAATTCCACTGCTGTCATCATCGGTGCCATGCTGGTATCGCCTCTCATGGGACCTATCTTCGGAGTGGGACTCGGACTCGGTACGGAAGACACCGGCCTCATCAAATCCGCAGTCAAGAACTTACTGATAATGGTCGTGATAAGTCTCACGGCAGCAACTATTTACTTCCTCATCACACCACTTAAGCTGGCGAACCCGACAGAGCTCATGTCGCGTACAAACCCGACAATATATGACGTGATGATCGCGCTGTTCGGCGGTCTTGCGGGCATCTTCGAACAGTCCAGAAAAGAGAAAGGTACGGTCATCTCCGGAGTGGCTATCGCGACAGCCCTCATGCCTCCTCTTTGTACAGCCGGATACGGTCTCGCTTCAGGCCACATCACATATTTCTTCGGAGCGCTCTATCTGTTCTCCATAAACTGCGTATTCATCATCCTCGCGACCTACATCATGGTCAAGTACCTGAAATTCGAGGAAATGCAGTTCAGTGACGGCGGCACTGCAAAGAAGACCAAGACCATCATGTCCATCGTCATCATCCTCATGATCGTGCCAAGTATCTGGTCCGCATTCGTGATGATCCGTGAGAACAGTTTCAGCATCAATGTCGAATCGTTCATCAAGGAGAACAAGAACCTGGACAACGGCTATATCTACGACTACAAATTGTCTTACCGCAAGGGCGGATCCATCAATGTTTTCATTGCAGGTGAACCGCTTACGGCTTCAGAGAAGAACAGGCTCATCGAATCTGCCGAGAGACACGGCATCAAGGAAAGCCAGCTCAAGTTCTCCGAAAGGGCGATGTATGAAGCCAATGACAATGTTTCAGAGAAACTCGTGAAAGGCATCTACGAAAGGACCGATTCCGAGATTTCGAGACGTGAAAGCCGTATCCGTGAACTGGAGAAGGAACTCGAGCAGTACCGTCATGAGGAGATTCCTTACACCCAGATTGCCAAAGAAATCAACAGCCAGTATCCTGAAATCGGAAAACTGATTCTCGCCAGAGGTGCCGAGGTGAAATGCGACAGCCTTAATACATCGAAGGGACTTGTTCTTGTAACTGAGTCAGGCAAGCCTCTCAACGAGCAGACCAGAGGCAAACTTGAGAACTGGCTGAAAATCAGACTGGGTGACTCTACCGCAGTCGTAATCAGCCGATAATGTCAGCGGCACGGAGGATAGTCAGGGCAGTTTTTGCCTGCATTTGCCTGGTCGTTCCGGCCTGGGCATTTCCCCTACGCGCCCCAAATCACAGAAAACACACTGAGTCAGAGAAGGTTACAATCAGTTTGGACTCTTCGGCAGCATTGAAAACAGTGTCTTCTGCCGAGAGGCTGGCACCTGCGGTTCCGCTTTACGGACCTTCCGATACTGTGACGATGTTCATCATCGGGGACGTGATGCTCCATTCGCGACAGATGGAGTACAGTTACGATTCTTTTCTCGAGCATATAAGTGAAAGAATGAAGGCTGCAGACATCTCTGTCGCCAATATGGAGTTCCCTCTCGGCGGCAAGCCATACACCGGTTATCCGGCGTTTTCCGCCCCTGATGAATATGCCCGATATGTAAACAGATGCGGGGCCAATGTCTTTCTGGCGGCCAACAACCATATCCTGGACAAAGGCTACACCGGCATTGACAGGACCCTCCACGTTTACGACAGCCTGGAGGCCGCGGGAGCCATCAGATACACAGGCATAAGCGCTGATTCTCAGGACAATGCGGGCAGATATCCGCTTATTGTCAATGTCAGAGGGGTGCGGATTGCCCTGCTGAATTTCACATACGGGACCAACAATCCGGCGAAGCCCGGCGTCTGGCCGAAAGTGAATCTGGCGGACACTACCGACATCGCGGAGGCGCTGTCCAGGGCAAAGGAGCGCAAACCCGATTTCATCATCGCACTTCCGCATTGGGGAATCGAGTATGAACTGCGACATTCAGCCAGACAGGAGAGGCTCGCCCGCTGGCTGGTTTCGAAGGGGGTCAATGCCATCGTGGGTGCCCATCCGCATGTCATCCAGGATTCCTGCTCGATAAATGGTGTCCCTGTATTCTATTCGCTCGGCAATGCGGTTTCAAACATGAGCGCCGCCAACACTCAACTCGAGCTCGCGGTAGAACTGAAATTTGCACGTTCGCCACAAGGAGACGTCTCCATGCTACGCCCTTCCGTCACGTTCCTATGGTGTTCTCTGCCAGGCAGATTCACAGACAGTTATGCGACATTGGAAGTCCGCAGGTTCCTCGGCAGGCGCAGTCTCTGGAAATCTCCATATGACTACGACAAGATGATTTCGACATATAACCGAGTCAAGTCGGAAACAGGAATCAGAGATTAAGAATATCCGAGTTCCGCAATACGGAGGAGCTCCGGGCAAAGATATTTTGCGTAACGGGATTATAGGTGTAACTTTGCAGATTGAATTATTCTGAAAAGGCCGGGAAGGTCGGCATTGACAAAGACATGAGAAAAGACATTACATTGGAAGCAATGGACCCGATAGAAATATACGGGGCCGGAAATAAGATATTGGCGGAATTCTGTTCCTATTTCCCTGGACTGAAGGTAGTTGCAAGAGGCAATCTGATAATGCTGGACGGAAATGAAGAACAGATAGAGCAGTTCAGTTCGAAACTTGACGAACTCGTGGAGAGGAGAAAGCATAAGATGAACCTCACCAAGTTCGATGTGGAGGACATATTCGACGGCGAGACATCGCCTGACAGTTTCGTGCTGAACGGGGACGCGACCATAGTCCACGGAACGGACGGAAAGCCAATCAGAGCCAGAAACAAGACCCAGCAGGAAATGGTCAAGGCTTATTTTGCCAATGATCTCGTCTTCGCAGTGGGCCCTGCAGGTACAGGAAAGACCTATATCGCTATTGCATTGGCAGTCAGAGCATTGAAAAACAGGGAAATCAAAAGGATCATTCTTACGAGACCGGCCGTAGAGGCAGGAGAAAGGCTGGGATTCCTCCCTGGTGATCTGAAAGACAAACTGGACCCGTATCTCCAGCCGCTATATGACGCTTTGGGAGATATGATTCCGTCCAAGAAACTGCAGGAATTCATCGCAGAGGGCACCATCCAGATTGCTCCGCTGGCATATATGCGAGGCAGGACATTGGACCGCGCATGCGTGATTCTGGACGAGGCGCAGAACACCAATCTCGGACAGCTGAAAATGTTCCTGACACGTATGGGTGCCAATGCCAAGTTCATAGTGACAGGTGACGCCAGCCAGGTGGACCTTCCGAGAAAAGAGGACTCAGGTCTTCTCAAGGGCATCAATCTCCTTAAAAACATAAAGGGCGTCGCCACAATTTTCTTCAGCAACGAAGACATTGTGAGACACCCTCTGGTATCGAAAATCGTCAAGGCCTTCGACAAGGAAGAGGCCAATGACAATCATTGACAATACGGGCAAATTATTTGATTTGCATTATTTGAATCAAATAATTATATTCGCAATAAAACCGTATATGTAATGATAAGGGCAAAGAATCCGTTCATAGTCACAGGACTAATCGAAAAAGAATACTTCTGCGACAGGATCAATGAATCCGCGAAATTGGTCAAGTCAGTCACCAATGGCAACAATCTCGTACTGATATCTCCAAGAAGGATGGGCAAGACAGGATTGATCAGATTCTGCTATGACATGCCTGAAATAAAAAATGACTATTACACGTTCTTCATTGATATTCTTCACACGTCCAGTCTGAGGGAATTCACATATACGCTTGGAAAAGAGATATTTGAGTCATTACAGCCACGAAGCCGAAAGATGGCATCATCTTTCCTGCAGACATTGAAATCAATCAACGGCAAGTTCGGTTTTGACGTCATGACAGGTATGCCGTCATTCAGTATAGAACTGGGTGACATTGAACAGCCTTCACATACGTTGGAAGAGATTTTCGGTTATCTGGAAAGGGCTGACAAACCATGTATCGCGGCGATTGACGAATTCCAACAGATCGGAAAATATGCGGAAAAGAACGTGGAATCGTTGCTTCGCGGACACATCCAGAAATTATCGAACTGCAACTTCATTTACGCCGGCAGTGAACGCCACATGATGCAAGAGATGTTTCTGTCTTCTGCCAGACCATTCTTCCGCAGCGCTGACATGCTTGAACTCGGAGCAATTCCAGAAGATATCTACGTGACATTCGTCGTGGACCTCTTCCATAAAGCGGGAAAGGAAATCTCTCCGGAAAGCGTCGCCAAGGTCTATTCTTTCTTCAAGGGGCACACTTTCTACATGCAGAAGACTTTCAATGAATCATTTGCCGATACCGCAGAAGGGGCAGAATGCACGAATGAAGTGATTTGCACAGCAATAACAGCACTTGTGGATTCCTATGACACAGTTTTCCGCGAGATTCTTTCAAATATGGCAGAAAAGCAGAAGGAATTGCTGTATTCAATCGCCCTGGACGGCGAGGCTACAGCCATAACGTCTTCCGCATTTATCCGCAGACACAGCCTGTCTTCAGCCAGTTCCGTGCAGGCTGCCGTCAAGAAACTCATTGAGAATGAACTGGTAACAAGGACGGACAATGTCTACTCCATCACTGACAGGTTCTTAGCAATCTGGTTGACAAGACAGATGGGCTCCGGAAATCCGCTTCGGGCATTGATGTAAGTAATCTTTACAAAAGGAGTCTCACAGTATCTTCATAGCTGAAGAGTATTGTGAGACTCCTTCGGGTATCGGAAATCATCAGTTATACAGGAATGCAATGTGCGCAGGGACATCGCCTGTGCGGACACTCCATTTTAGTTTGCCTTCTTTTGAATAGCAGTGGAGGGTACCGCTGGAAACGAAGTCCTTGGCATCTGTCAGATAGATGTCACCGTTCTCAGGATTGACGGAAAGTCCGTAAGGATGAGTTATGTCTGCCTCGGTGCCGTCGGTTATGAACTTCTCCGACTCAACAGAACGGGTATTGACATTGACCTTATAATAAGAGGTCGTAGTGGCCCAAGTTACCGGGTCATATTCAGTTCCCATAACGTAGATGCAGTCGCCGCTGACAGCCATGTTCGCAACAGGCTTGTCAATGCTGGTGGCCACAGCATACTTGCCGTCCTTCTTCTCGAGACAATAGAGCTTGGATTTGACGTCAGCATAGTTGCCGAGTGATGAAACCCAGATTGCACCGTTCTTGTCCGCAACCATACGGCTCAGATTGATAGCGACTTCGATGCTGTATTCCACTTTCATTGACTTCAAATCCACTACAGAAACGGTATTGTCATAGTCATGGCCGTTCATGGAACGGTAGCCGCCGGAGTTTGCGACATAAGCCTTGCCGTCCAGAATCACAAGCTGTTCAGGCTGATAGCCTACCTCCACTTCGCCGGTAACCGTATATGTGTCAAGGTCAATGCGATAGAGCGCACCCTTCTGGTCCGGAAGGTTCTTCTTGTCAGTAGCGACATAAGAGGTCACATAGGCGCAGTTGCCGGAAAATGCAATATAACGGCAGTTAGGGATATCCACCTTGGCGATACGCTTGACGGTATTGGCATTCATGATTTCCACCTTGTGCGAGCCATTGACTACTGTGAAAACTCTGCCTTTGTAAACCTGGACATCATTGCCCGTATCTCCAAGTCCCTTTACGACCTCAGGATTGTACCCGGTAAACACATCCCTGATATAGAACGCATTACGGAAGTTGAAGAAATCCAGCTGAGCCTTATTGCTGCCGTTGTTTCCTTCATTGAGGACATACATTCCTACAGGATTGGCATTGACATCCGCAGGCGTATTCACCTGTTCATAATCAGACGGAACGTCACCGCTTCCGGGGAAAACGGGGATTTCATCCTTGCGGCAACCTGCCGCCATCGCAACCACGGCTGCAAAAACCAGAGCCGTCTTTCCAAAATTCATGAAAATCTTACGCATAAATATGATAATTGATTAAAGTTCAATGCTGAGCGACACCTTGAAATTAGTCTTCGGCATAGGATAATTCAGAACCACTTCATAATCCTGCCCCAGAAGATTATTCACCTCAAGCGAAGCCTTCAGGACCTTGTCTCTAAGATTGAAAGACTTCTGGAGCGACAAATCGCTTGTATAATATGGCTGGACAAGATTCCGCCTGACATTCTCTTTCTGGCTATACCTCTCACCCGCATAAAGGAAGGTATATCCAAGACACCATCCTTTCCAATATAGAGACACGACAGCGGTTCCGCTATGCTCCGGGACATAGGGTATCTGATTTTTATAATATGATGAGGCAGAATCGGTTATGTCAACAGCCCTCTGCCAGGTATATTGAAGTTTTGTTACAAGTTCGATGCTGCCTGCTCGGAATCCGAACGATGCCGATGCGTCAACGCCCTTGATATCGACTTTGCCGAGATTAAGCATTGTCCAGCGGAACTGCTGCCCCTTAGGATAGGCTATAATCTTGTCATAGACCTTGTTCCAATACCCGTCGGCGACAATGTCAAAGTTTCTGAAGAATCCGCAATCAAATGATTCAGAATATTTTACACCAATGTCAGTCTGAAGTGTCCGTTCAGGTTTCAGCCAAACATTGGCGGAATTCGTATAATAAAGGTCATTGAAAGTAGGCATCCGGAACGAACGCTTGCAGAAGCCTCTGAGATACAGTTCCTTGCCGTCAATCAAGCGGTAGGACAAGGTCAATGCCGGTGAGGCCTCGTTCCTCGACGAATCATAGAGATCAGACTTGCGGGCCCTGTCCTGGATGAAGTAGCCCAATATGCTTGCCTGCATCTTGAATCTTCCAAGATCAAGGGCAGTGGCCAGTGACAGCATTTCGGTGAAGCGGACCGGCTGCGGGAAAACGACATTGACAGACAGGAACTTGTCAGCATCGAGCCAGTTCCACTGGAAATCGAATGACATTGACACATCCCAGAAATCATTGATACTGAACAGATTCGCCGAAGACACATACATCTCTTTCTGGCGGTATCTGTTCGATGTGAAGAGGGTCCGGGGGTCCTTGTCCTCATAGAACGTGTAGTCAGACGCGAATTTGGCATTGACCATGGAACGGAACTGGCGGGTCCATCCGTTCTCGAAGTGTCCCTGGACGAAGAAGTTGTTGTCTCTCATGCGCTCCCCGTTGCTGAACACGTTGCTCACTACAGCGCCTGGAATTCCCCTGTTGGAGTTATAATTATAGACGCGCATGTTCCATTTGCCGTGGGAGAGAGCCCCGTGGACCGACGCCTCGACTCTGGTGGCGCAGATGTCGCCGTTATGCCGATAGGCTGTAGTGTCATAGGCAAGCCGCCCTCTGGAATCGTAGCCGCGGCATCTGAATTTATAACGTCCTGTAGCATTGGTCCAGCCGGCGGAAATACCGGCAGAGACCTTGTCGGATATTTTGTAAGAGGTTCTGATCGAAGGATTTACAAGACCGAACGAGCCTGTCTTCACTGAAGCCTTGAGTGAGTATCTCCGTCCGGGAGCAAAATGGGGTTCCGACGTGGTGATATATATGGATGACGATGAGCCGAAGTCTCTGGCAGACTGGAAGATATCGCTTTTCTGTCCATTGTAGAGGCATATTTCGCCGATGTCATCCAGGGAGAACCTTCCGAGGTCCGTCTGGCCGTTCTGTGCATTTCCGAGCTGGATTCCGTCATAAAAGACAGCCACATGATTGGTTCCCAATGAACGGACATTGATGGTTTTCAGGCCTGCAACTCCGCCATAGTCCTTAAGCTGGACTCCGGAAAAATATCTCAAAGCATCTGCAACGGAGAGGCTGTTCAGACGTTCCAAATCTTTGCCGCCCAGGACCTGAGCCGGAATCGTTTCTTTGTATCTTCCTGACTGTGAATGGCCTACAATAACAGATTCTTCGAGATAGCGCACAGTGGAGTCTGACGGCACCACAATACCCTGCTGCGCCGATAAAGGCACAACCCACAGAAGAATAAATGTCAATGCAAATACTTGCTGCAGAATCCGTTTCAATGGTATCCCTATTAAGTAAATCCGGCACAAAGCCACAACGATACCATCCCTGTCAATGCAGCAGAGACAATGAACACGCAGTCAATTGTCCGAAACCGCAGTTCCGTCCAATGCCGTCATGCACCAGCGTTCCCCGTCCTCCGCAGGGCAGACCGATGGTATCAGCCGCAACAGGCATTCTGACTTGTGCATTGACAGAACATATACGTCTTCTGCATATACAGTAGCGGGAACTGCTCAGGATTCCGACCTGATTCCCCCATTACGACCGCTGCAAAGATAGGACAAGGCCAGTTAAAAACGAAAAGTTTTTCTAAATTTGTATCCCGTAAAAACCACATTTATGAAGAAAGCGATTCTTGTCATTGCTTTGGCGGTTATTTCTTTTGCGAATATCAATGCCGACAACGCCCGTTATGTCAACATGTTTCTGGGAACTTCAGGGGACCATGGCCAGATGGCCCCGGGAGCCGCATGCCCGTTGGGAATGATTTCCGTCTGCCCCGACAGCGACCCGAACCAGCATGCAGGATATGACTTCAGCGTTCCTGCCGTGAGCGGAATCTCCATAAACCGTGTTTCAGGAATCGGCTGCTCCGGATCGGGCGGCAACCTGAGCATCAGACCGGCGTCAGAGGGCACTCCGCTGAACATTGTCAAGGGCACGGAAACAGCACATCCCGGTTTTTACGCGGCCACGTTTGACAACGGCGTGAGGGCGGAACTGACGGCAACATTGAACATGGCCGTCGAAAAATACCAGCTTCCAGCCGGCGGCAACCGCACATTCTTCATCAATTTCGCCTCTTCCATCGACACCAGAAACGTGCAATGCTGCTTCGACATCACGTCCCCGTCAATGATAGAGGGCTGGGTCGAGGCTCCTACCGCCTGCGCACGCGGCTCCTATAAATTATATTTCAATGTCTCTACGGATAGTGACTTCCACATTGTCCGCAGGGATGACGGGACGGCGACATTGCGCTTTGCGGAAGACGCGAAGTCGGTCGAATTCAGGGTAGCGGTATCGCCGGTGGGCCGTAAGGAGGCCAATGACATCCAGGCAGATGCGGCAGCATTGACATTCAAGAAGATACATGCGGATGCGGTAGCGGCGTGGAAAAGCAAGCTGGACCGTATCAACGTGAAGGGGAGCACGCTGGAGCAGAAGACATTGTTCTATACATTGATGTACAGGCTCTATCTCAGTCCGATGATGGCGACATCTTATGGAAAGTATAAGGGGACTGACGGTAAAATATATGATGCTGAGGGATTTACGTATTACAGTTCTTGGTCCATATGGGATTCCTTCCGCTCGAAATTCCCGCTGCTTTGCCTGATCGACCCTGTGGCAATGCGTGACATCAGCAGGTCGATGGCGGATATCTTCCGGACCGGGAAACGCGACTGGGCGACTCCGCATGAATCCGTACCTACCGTGAGGACGGAGCATTCCGTGATAATGCTGCTTGACGCATACCGTCGCGGCGCTGCAGACAAACATTGTCTCGAAGTCGCATACCCCGGCATGAAGGAGGAGGCGGAAAGGCTGCCGATGAGGACTCCTGACCAGAAGTTGGAAAGTTCCTATGACCTGTGGGCGCTTGGCAACATTGCCCGGATACTCGGCGAGGATAATGAGGCGCGCGTGTATGCGGACAGGGCGGACTCGATTTTCATGGCGGTCTGGCCTTCGGAATTCATGACGATTACGGATGATTTCGTGAAGATGAAGGGCAACGGGCTGTATCAGGGAAGCCGCTGGCAATACCGCTGGGCAGTACCGCACTGCATTGACAAGATGATTGCGCTGGAAGGGCGGGAGAAGCTGGAGAAAGAACTGGAGGAGTTCTTCGGCAAGCACTTGTTCAATCAGGGCAATGAGCCGGATATCCACACACCGTTCCTGTTCAATATCTTCGGTAATCCAGCTGAAACTCAGCGGCTTGTGCGAGCCCTGCTTACGGACGACGAAATGATTCACATTTATGGGGGCAATGCTGAATACCCGGAGCCTTTCGTCGGAAGGGCGTTCCGCAATGCGCCGGACGGACTCGCGCCGGAAATGGACGAGGATGACGGCACCATGAGCGCTTGGTATATATTCAGTTCAATGGGATTCTACCCGGTAGTGGTCGGGGATGCCACCTATGAAATGTTCTCTCCTCTGTATGATAAAATCCGTATAAAGAACGGCGAATCGGATATTTCCATAAAAACCAGGAGCCGCAAGTCGCCGGATGACATCATCCGTGGAATCTATGTCAATGGCCGCCCGATGGACGGATATCGGATTTCTCATGAAGACCTGTCCGGAAAGTGCAGAATCATCATAGAATATTAAATGATTAAAAATAGTCGAAGAAAGTGTCGGATATGTGAAAAAAATATTACATTTGTGGGTATAAAACGATAAAAATGACCAATACATATACCTGAAACTTCTGTCATGCGCCTTTCGGCCAACCAATTATTTATCCGCCTCACATAAGCGGAATTCTTGTGATTCAACCACATTCCAATATAGAATAACACCAACTATTAATACCTATGTTTATGAAAGCTTTTTTGCGTATCATTGCAGCTTGCTGTGTGATGGCTCTCACGGGTCTTACCGTGTTCGCCCAGACAGACCGAGTTGTAATTTCCGGTACTGTCAAGTCGGAATCAGGTGATCCTCTGGTAGGTGCAAGCGTCATCGTAAAGGGCGCCACTACCCGCGGAACCATCGTCGAGGTTGACGGAACTTACTCTATTTCAGCTGCTGAAGGCGAGACCCTCGTTTATGATTGTCTCGGATTCGTTTCCCAGGAAGTGAAACTGACAGGGAAAAGCAGAATTGACATCGTCATGATTGAAGACACGAATTTTCTGGATGAGACTATCGTGGTCGGTTATGCGCCGATGCGTAAGAGCGACTTCACCGGTTCTATTGCATCAGTGAAGAGTGACGAACTTCAGAAATCTACCGCTACAGTCGGTCAGGCTCTTGTGGGCCGCGTGGCAGGTGTCGAGATCCGTCAGTCAAACGGTGCACCGGGTGCAGGCGTGAATATCCGCGTCCGTGGTGTCAACTCGCTGACAGCCAGCACTTCTCCTCTCTATGTCGTAGATGGTTATCCTGTAGCGGATGATGATTTCATCAACCCTAACGATATTGAGAGCATCGAAATCCTCAAGGATGCCGCATCAGCTGCAATCTACGGTTCACGTGGTGCTTCCGGCGTCGTTCTCATCACCACCAAGAGAGGACGTGACAATGAAAAGGCTACCGTGACCTACGATTTCTCTTATGGCGTGCAGACTCTCGGACGCAAGGTCGACCTTCTCAACGCGCGTGAATTCGCTGAGTTGTATGTCGAGGCCAGAAACAACTCTTACTGGGCATATTGCCAGAAGGGTGGTGTAGCTTACGACCCTAAGGATGACAATGCTACCCGTGTTGCGAAACTGAAAGCTGCCGGAATTACCCAGGGTGTGGACAATATCGGTCTTTCACCATTCTTCTGGGATTTCAGCAAGAATGACTATGCTTCCACCGCATTCATGTATGACACCGACTGGCAGGACGAGTATTTCAAGAGAGCCGGTATGATGCGTCACAATGTCAGCGTAAGCGGCGGTACCAAGAATATCAAGTACATGGCATCTGTCGGTTATCTCGATCAGAACGGTATCATCGCGCCGTCCAAACACAGGCAGATCAATGCCAGAGTCAATATCGACGCACAGATTTCGAAGAGACTTTCGATGGCTGCAAGTTATTCAATGACAGATACCAAGACACGTGAGGTGAAGACCTACGGACGAAGCAACGGCGGCGGTGAGAACTCGGAGGGTGCCGATGGCGCAACACAGGGCTGTCTCGTAGCGATTCCTAACTTCCCTGCATACAATGACGGCAGTCTTACCGGTACGGAGGCATGGGCAATCGCCAACAACAACGGTAACATGAAGGCTGAAGATTGGGCTGCTTACAATACTGAAGGAACACTGGCACGTTCATGGATGAACTTCTTCTCCAAGAACTGGGGTATCAACTCTTCCGAGTCTCCTCTCGTAGTGGCACAGGACCTGCCTATCAAGAATACGAAGACCAGACATAACTTCACTGTATCAGCCACATGGGAGCCTATCGACGGTCTCAAACTCAAGGCTCAGCTCGGTCGTCTCTGGTATGACCAGACCTATACCAAGTTCCGTCAGAACAGCATCGGTTCAGGTTCCAACATCGCTTACAACAGCGCATTGGAGACCTCCAACCATTACGCCATTTCCAGAACAATGAAGAATCAGGACTCTCTCGGTGAGTTCACAGCCGCTTACAACCACAAGTGGGGTGCCCACCGTCTCGATGCCCTCGCAGGTTTCACTGTCCAGGACAATACCTACAGCAGTATCGGTATCATGGCCAAGCAGTTCACCGACAACCGTATTCCTGACATCAGTGCGACAGTAGACCCTAAAGCGGTCGAGGAATATGGCGTCAGCAGCAGCGAGTACAACCTCCTTTCTTACCTTGCTCGTGTAAACTACTCATACAGCGACCGTTACAGTCTTACCGGAAGCTTCCGTGCCGATGGTTCTTCACGTTTCGGTTCCAAGAGCAAATGGGGTTACTTCCCATCAATCTCAGCAGGTTGGACCCTTTCCAACGAGCCTTTCCTGAAGGACAAGCTCCCTGGAATGACATTCAGAATCCGTGGAAGCTGGGGTATGAGCGGTAACAACAATATCGGTAACTATGCTTCCATCGCCACTATCGGAACAGGTACTACCGCAATGGGCGACAGCGTTACCTCTACAGCATACGAGAAGGCATTCGTAGACCCTACATTGAGCTGGGAGACCACCAAGCAGACCAATATCGGTCTTGACCTCAGTTTCTTCAATGGTCGTCTGAACCTTATCGGAAACTACTATATCTCCAATACTTCCGACGTGCTCTATCAGCTCGGAATCCCTTCAATCTCAGGTTCTACATCCACTACCACCAACCTCGGTGATTCCAAGATCCAGAACAAGGGCTTCGATGTCCAGCTCGACGCACGTATCCTTGAAGGTCCTGTTACATGGACTGTCGGTACGAATATTTCCGTTAACCGCAACAAGGTGCTTTACCTTTCTGACGGTGTAGATGAAATCTACAACACCACCATGCGTTCTGCACAGACCCATGTCACCAAGGTAGGACATCCTATCGGTTCATTCCTTGCCTATAGGACTGACGGCATCATGTCAGAGGCTGATTATCAGAACGTTCTGAAAGACCGCGAGGTGTTCGAGGCCAACGGAAAATCATTCCCTGAAGGATACGTTCTGAAGGGACCTGCAGTTCCTGACTATGCACTCGAGTATCTCTCGCCTGGTAACGTCATCTACCACAACACCAACGGAGACAATAAGATTACCGAGGCTGACCGCGAAATCATCGGTAATCCATATCCTGATTTTACAGGCGGTTTCAACACTGCGATTTCCTTCAAGAACTTCGACATCGCCCTCGGTTTCACATATTCAGTCGGCGCACAGGTAATCAACTTCAATGACTACTATTGCTATAACATGGAGGGTTCAGGTAACCAGTACGGCGTAGTCCGCAACCGCTGGAAGAGTGATGCAGAGCCTGGTAACGGTTATGTTCCAAGAGCTTTCCGTCATGGTAACAAGAATACCGGCATGAAGATTTCCGACCGTTATATCGACGATGCCGATTATCTGCGTCTTTCTACCGCAAGCATAGGCTACACCTTCCCTAAGAAGGTCTGCGAGAAACTCCATATCCAGGGCCTCCGTGTCTATGTGAACGGCGACAACTTGTTCACCCTCACCAACTATCGTGGCTTCAATCCTGAGGTTGACCAGTATTCTACCGGAGGAAAGACCGTTGCCGAGAACAAGTCCAATGCCAACATGATGCCTGGTTTCGACTGGGGTTCATATCCTGTGGCTAGGGTTATCACCGCTGGTTTCAAACTTACTTTCTAAATGAATATGACTATGAAACTCAATAAACTTTTTTCAATTATTGCAATTTCAGCAGCGGCTGTATCCTGCAGTGATTTTCTGAATCTCTCGGACCCGAACGCTGTCACGACACCCAACTACTACACTTCCCTCACGGATATCCAGAATTCCGTGAATGGAGTATATGCAGTCCTCAAGGAGGGCAACTTCATGGGAAGCAGCGCCTGCTATTTCGAAGAGAACAAGGCTAGATTCCTTACTTTCCCGGATACCGGTGTCGGTGGCGGTGAAAATGCACAGTTCGACAACTGTACCGTGCAGGCCGGCAACCAGATGGTGCTGAGCCGTTGGAACGCCATTTACAAATGTATTGACCGCGCCAATGTCGTGCTCAAGCATATTGATGACATCAAGTATTCATCTGCTGATGTAAGGTCACAGCTTGAGGCTGAAGTCAGGTTCGTACGTGCTCTCTGCTACTATACCCTCGTGTGCGACTGGGGTCCTGTCCCTGTGGTCCTCAGCAAGATAGAGACATTGGACGGTGTGAACAAAGCCAATGTCCGTCAGCCTAAGGAGACCGTTTACCAGGCCATTTTCGATGACTGCGAGTTCGTTGTTTCCAGCAAGCTTCCTGACCTTCAGACAGCTGCCAACTGCGGTCGTGCATCCAAGGTCGCTGCCGAGGCTCTCTGGGCAAAAGCTGCTCTCCAGATGGCTACGGACGAGGACTTCGCTGCCAAGAAGGAGGAACTCTGCAAGACTGCCATCACCCAGCTTACTGCTGCATGGAGTAAGAAGCCGTTCGGTGATTTCAAGAATGTAGACCTTGAGGAAATCTGGGATGTGGACAAGCAGGCAACTGCTGCCGAAGGTATCTTCCAACTGGTGTTCATCGGCGGTTCAAACTCTGCCAACTCATCCTACAACACGCAGTTCCGTCCTACCGATATTAATGATCCTGCAAAGGAAGTGAACGGAAAGGCAAGTTCCGGAAGTCATTTCATGCCGTTCAACAAGACGACAAGTCTTTACAATGAGGCAGGTGACCTTCGCATGTCCAAACTTATCGCACGTGGATCCCACAAGGGTAGCGACACTTATTACACATTGAAATACCGTGACCTCGATCCTTCAGGATATTACGGCTGCAACAATGTCGTTCTCCGTTATGCCGATGTTGCCCTGATGTTGGCTGAGGCTTATTATCACAGCAACCAGGCAGCCAAGGCTCAGGAATATCTGAACATGGTCCGCAACCGTGCAGGCCTTCCCAGCGTAACTCCTACCGGAACAGCTCTCCGCGATGCCATCTATACAGAGCGTTGGAGAGAGTTCGTCTACGAGTTCAAGGCCTACAGCGACATGAAGCGCGGCTACACCAAGGCCGAAATGCTGGACCTCATGAAGAAGGACGGCGCTACCGAGTATGACAACACGGATTACTATCTGCCGATTCCTCATACTCAGCACATCCTGAATCCTGACGGACTCTACCAGAACCCTGGTTACTAGTCCTTTGACCATAACGAAAACCGGAGCCCCGCATCAATCGGAGCTCCGGTTTTTTCATGTTACTAAATACACAACAAAACCGTCCCGCGGAAACTCACGGGACGGCATCAATGTTATAATAATACAGACGGATTATTTGCCGTATGTAGAATATTTCTCGTAACCTGCCTTGTAATCAGCGCCTTCGTCACGGAAACGGTAGTAAGCGTTCTTGAGGTACTCAGCCACACCGGCCTTGACCTGTTCTGACTTGGTAACTTCGAATGCTTTCTCGAATGCAGGGATACAAGCCTTGAGGTCTTCCTCGAACTCTTTTACGAGTGCCATGTACTTGGTGTCATCAAGCTCGTCCTGAGCCTTTGTCTGAACCTCGATAGCCTTGTTGTAGTACATTGTTCCCTCACCGATGAAGCCATACTCATACTCAGGGTTGATCTCTGCGCATTTTCTGTACGCCTTTACAGCGTTCTCGGTATCGCCAAGCTGTGAACGGATGTTACCCTCAACATAGAAGAGAGAAGCGTTGTTAGGCTCGTTTGCCTTTGCCTTGTCGAGAAGTTCGAAAAGTCTGTCAGTGCTCTCGTTGCTCTTCAGGTAGTAGTTGATCAGACCGATGAGAATGCTCTGGCTCTGAGGGAATTTTTCGAAACCTTCCTCGAGATATTTCTTTGTATTGAGTGTATCTACGTCAGCAAGTTTTGCGAAAACCTCACCGCCCTCATAGTAGTAGCCGAGGTTGTAGCATTTCTCGAACAGTTCCTTCGCCTTGGACATGTCCTTTGTTGCCCATGCGGTGAAACCTGCATTGTAGATAGAAGTCGTATCAATCTTTGAAAGAGGTGCGAGAGCCTCTACCTCAGCAGCCTTCTCGAAGTATTTGCTTGCAGATGCAAGGTCACCGAGAGTGTACTTGTTATAGGCCTCAGTATTATACTTCTGTCCGATAAGATCGAAAGCGGCTGCAATATCCTTGCTCTTTGAATGGCTTGCGTCGAGATCGTATGCCTTCTGGTAAGCGGCAATTGCCTTCTCGAGAGCGTCAGCATAAACCGGCTTTGTAACTTCAATGACAGCGAGCTGTCCGTTGGCATTGAAATAGAGGTTCTTGTCAGCATATACCTCTTTTGTATAAGGAGTACCCTGAATTTCGACAGCCTCTGTAGAAACAGGTTTCTCTGAACCCATCATGAGAGCGAGCTCAGTCTTGCTGGAACCAGGAATGATATTTCCTGTAGGAGCATCATAAGCCTTCACATACTCCTGGCCGAGTTTAATCCAGGTAGCAGTCTTGATAGCTTTCTTTTCGTTGCTTGCAGCAGCCTCGGCAGCCTCAACAGCCTTCTTTGCATCCGCTGCAGACTTTACTTGTGCATTAGCCACCTGCATAGAGGCGAGAACTGCCAATGCGAGAAGAATCTTTTTCATACGCAATAGTTATGTTTAATATTTGTTATTCCTGTACTTCGGGAGTCTGTCCGTCCTGTCCTTCTACAGGAGTTTCAGACTGGGTACCCTCGGCTGTCCCGTTCTCCGGTGCCGCAGGCTGCTCGTCTTCCTCGCTCTTCGCCACGACTGAAACTGAAGCGATGGAGTCGTTGTCCCTGATGTTGATAAGTTTCACGCCCTGAGTGTTACGTCCTGACTGAGCGATATCGGATACAGCCATTCTGATAATCAGTCCTGACTGTGTGATGATAAGCAGGTCGTTGTCCTCAGTAACGTTCTTCATGGCTACAAGTTTGCCTGTCTTGTCAGTGATGTTCATGGTGCGGACACCCTTGCTGCCACGGCTGGTCTTGCGGTATTCTTCGAAATCGGTACGTTTTCCGAGACCCTTCTCACCGATAACGAGCAATGTGTGTTCTGCAGCATCTTCTGCCTCAGGCTCATAACATACCATACCGATGGCAGAGTCATCTTCATCAAGATTGATGCCACGTACTCCGGTAGCCGTTCTTCCGAGAGGTCTTGCATCAGTCTCGTCGAACCTCACGCAGCGGCCGTTGCGGCTGGCGATAAGGACCTCTGACCTGCCGTCTGTAAGGATCGCCTCGAGGAGTTCGTCACCCTCACGAACATTGACGGCATTGACACCTTTCGCACGCGGTCTCGAGTAAGCCTCGAGGGAGGTCTTCTTGATGATTCCCTCCTTGGTGCTGAGAATGATGTAGTGATTGTTTATATAGTCCTCATCGGTCAATGTAGGAACATTGATGATGGCCTTGATCTTGTCGTCAGGAATGCTGAGCACGTTCTGGATAGCTCTTCCTTTCGTAGAGCGGGAGCCTTCCGGAACCTCATACACCTTGAGCCAGAAGCACTTGCCCTGTTCCGTGAAGAACAGCATCGTGCTGTGCATGTTGGCAACATAGAGATGCTCGATAAAGTCGTCATCTCTGGTTGCGCTTCCCTTCATTCCGACGCCGCCTCTGTTCTGAGTCTTGTACTCTGCGAGAGGGGTTCTCTTTATATATCCGAAGTGTGACAGGGTGATGACCATGTCATCATCAGCATAGAAATCTTCTACTCTGAACTCTCCGGCTGAAGGTACTATCATTGACCTTCTCGGGTCTCCGTACTTCGCCTTGAGTTCCATCGTCTCCTGTTTGATGATATCCATCTGCATTGAAACATTGGCAAGGACATCGTTGCAGTAAGCGATGAACTTCTCGATTTCGTCGAATTCTGCCTGGAGCTTTTCCCTTTCGAGTCCGGTGAGCTGGCGGAGTCTCATCTCGACAATCGCGCTGGCCTGGGCCTCTGAGAATCCGAATGTGCTCATGAGTGTCGTCCTGGCCTCATCCACATTCTTGGAAGCTCTGATGATTCTAATGATCTCGTCAATGACATCTATCGCCTTCAGCAAGCCTTCCAATATGTGGGCTCTCTTCTTCGCCTTCTCAAGCTCGAACTTGGTCCTGCGGACAATGACGTCGTGTCTGAAATCCACGAAAACTCTGATTATATCCTTGAGGGTCATTGTTCTAGGACGTCCCTTCACGAGCGCCACATTGTTTATGGCAAAGCTTGACTGGAGAGGGGTGTATTTGAACAATGTGTTCAGTACGACATTCGAGTTCGCACCCTGCTTTACTCTGAAAATCACACGGATACCTTCACGTGAACTTTCATCGTTCATATAGGTGATGCCCTCGATTTTCTTGTCATCGACCATCTGGCCGATCTTCTCGAGCATTTCCTTCTTGTTCACCATGTAAGGAATCTCGGTCACTACGATGGTCTCACGGCCGTTGTTGTCGACTTCGATTTCCGTCTTGGCACGGACCACGACTCTGCCTCGTCCTGTTTCATAAGCGTCCTTGATGCCCTGAATGCCCTGGATAAGACCTCCGGTAGGGAAATCCGGTCCCTTGATATACTTCATGAGGCCGTCTGTGTCAATGTCAGGGTTGTCGATATATGCACAAATCGCATCGCAGCACTCGCCGAGGTTATGAGGTGCCATGTTTGTGGCCATACCTACGGCAATACCTGCCGATCCGTTCAGCAAAAGGAGCGGTGCCTTGGTCGGAAGGACTGTCGGCTCAGGTATAGTATCGTCGAAGTTCAACTGGAAATCGACTGTATCCTTGTCCATGTCTGCCAGGACATCGTTCGCAAGTTTCTCTAATTTTGCCTCAGTGTATCGCATGGCTGCCACAGGGTCACCGTCCATGGAACCGAAGTTTCCCTGACCGTAAACCAGAGGATATCTCTGGTTCCACCACTGGGCCAATCTCGCCATGGCATCATAAACGCTGGAGTCTCCATGCGGATGGAACTTACCGAGTACCTCACCGACGATTCTGGCTGATTTCTTCGTCTGGCCGGAATAGTCAAGGCCAAGACCTTCCATTCCGAAAAGCACACGTCTCTGTACCGGTTTCAATCCGTCTCTGGCATCCGGAAGCGCACGTGACACAATGACAGACATCGAATAGTCGATGTATGCTGACCTCATTTCCTGGTCAATGTTCACTTCTTCGATGATCCCCTTCATTCCTGTCCCCTCTTCCTGCACTTCAGACCCGTTCTTATTCTCCTCCATTTTATCCATCTTTCAAATTTTAACGTTTTCTGTTCTAAATTCCGCTTCTATATAAGCATACAAAGTTAATAAATTTTTAATTCCGGACAAAATACAAGGCGTTTTTCAGCCCCTCTGGCGGACTTTGCCATTTGCGCATTATCCGCAAAGGTGTTATTTTTGTAATATCGGACCATCAGGCCTTGTGGCGTCACGCCTGCAAGGCACAAAACAGGAAAATATGGAATTGAAGATATCGGAAGAACTTGACATAATCATCAAATACTCCAGGGAGGAAGCGCTGAGGACGGGAAGCTACGGCATCGGACCGGACCATCTTTTTCTGGGGCTGCTGCGCCATGGGGACAACGACGCGTGCCGCACTTTGGAGGCATTGGGGACCAACTTCGAGTCAATGAAGAAATTCATTGACAACAGGATCAATACCAATGAGGCATTGTCCTTTTCCCAACTTGAGCAGGTGACTTTTTCCAAAATTACTCAGAATCTGCTCGGCATAACTCTGATGGAGGCCACGAAACTTAAGGACCGTCTGGCCAGGCCGACGCATCTCCTGCTAGCATTGTGCAGAGTTTCAGGAAGTTACGGCATAGCCTATCTGAGAAACATAGATATTGACTATGCCAAGGTTCTGGCATATATGGAGCAGAACGGAATGCTTGTTCCGAAAGATCCGATCGAGGATGACAATGAGGAGAACGCGACGAATGACGGGGCGTCTGCCACGGCGGAAAAGACCCAGGACATCACGGAATTCGGCATTGACCTTACCAAGGCTGCGCTCGAGGGGAAACTGGATCCTGTCATCGGCAGGGAGCGGGAGATATCCCGCATCATCGAGATTCTCGGCAGGAGGAAAAAGAACAATCCTATGATTATCGGCGAGCCGGGTGTCGGAAAGTCGGCAATCGTGGAAGGAATCGCGTTGCAGATAGCCCAGGGCAAGATTTCTCCGGCATTGGCAAAGAAACGCATCATATCGCTGGACATCGCTTCCGTAGTCGCGGGGACAAAGTACCGCGGCGATTTCGAAAAGAGGATAAAGTCCATTATCAATGCTGCAAGCAAGAATCCCGACATCATTCTTTTCATTGATGAATTCCATACGATCGTGGGTGCCGGCGGCGGTCAGGGCAGTCTGGACGCGGCGAACATGCTCAAACCGGCATTGGCCCGCGGCGAGATCCAATGTATCGGCGCGACCACGCTGGACGAGTTCACGAAAATCGTGGAGAAGAACGGGGCTCTGGACAGGCGTTTCCAGAAAATCACGGTGGAACCGACTGACGTTCCGCAGACTCTGGCCATCCTGAAAAACCTCAGGTCAAGTTACGAGAGTTATCACAACGTCAAGTATGACGATGCAGCCCTCGAAGCCTGTGTGAGGCTGACTGACAGATACTTGCCGGACCAGTTCCTTCCCGACAAGGCAATCGACGCGATGGATGAGGCAGGTTCGCTGGTCCGGATAAAGGCCGGAGCGAAAAAGGGAGTTGTCAATGCTGAAGACATCGCTACCGTGGTGTCCAGAATAACCGGAATTCCTGTGAACAAGGTGGCGGAATCCGAAGGCATGAGACTGTTCCACATGAGGGAGAGGCTCAAGGATCGCATCATCGGGCAGGATGAGGCCATCGATACTATAGTCAGCGCAATCCAGAGGAGCCGCGCCGGACTGAAAGATCCGGACAGGCCGATAGGGTCTTTCCTGTTTTTCGGCCCCACAGGAGTGGGCAAGACGGAACTGGCCAAGTGCCTCGCCGAGTACCTGTTTGATTCCAAGGACAATATGGTCAGAATCGACATGAGTGAATACATGGAGAAGTTCTCCGTATCAAGGCTGATCGGAGCGCCTCCGGGATATGTCGGATATGAGGAAGGCGGACAACTCAGCGAGAAGGTGCGCAGAAAACCATACTGTGTCGTATTGCTGGACGAGATAGAGAAGGCACATCCGGACATTTTCAACATTCTGCTGCAGGTGATGGATGACGGACGTCTCACGGACAGCGAGGGACGCACTGTAAGTTTCAAGAACACAATCATCATAATGACCTCCAATGTGGGAAGCCGTGACATCCAGGAATACGGAAGGGGTATCGGTTTCAGTACAGCGGGGCGCAAAGTGGAGACCAATAGACAGATGGTGCTGGAAAAGGCGGTCCGCAAGGTCTTTCCTCCTGAGTTCATGAACAGGGTGGATGAAAAGATATTCTTCCACGAACTCGGAAAGGAAGACATGACAAGGATTGTGGACATCGAGCTGAAGGATCTGAAAAAGAGGTCGGCCGAGGCAGGTTATCCTATCACGGTTCCGGCTTCCGTAAAGAACTTCGTGGCGGAGGCGGGATTCGACCCGGCCTATGGCGCAAGACCTCTCAAGCGCGCTATCGTAAAGTATATCGAAGCCCCTGTGTCAGAGTTCATTATCGCATGCAAGGCCACCTCTGGAGAGTCTCCTGAAATGGGCGGATGTCCGATAAAACTGGTTCTGAACAAGGAAAAGACGGATACGATAGTTATGGTGAACGTAAGTAAAAAGACAGCGGCAGAGCCTGCTGAAAAATTCATATAGAAATGACAAAACTTGTAATTTTCGACCTTGACGGTACTCTTCTGGACACGGTCAAGGACCTGGGGCACGCGACGAATTTCGCCTTGAGAGAGTGCGGTTTTCCTGAAAGGCCCATCAATGACTATTATAAATTGTGCGGAAGGGGCATCTACAATCTTTTCAGAGGTGCCGTCCCTGAGGGAAAGGCGACTGAGGATACAGTCAAGAGGATGGCTGAACTTTTCTTGGGATACTATGACGCACACATGTGTGACGATACACTCCCCTATCCGGGAATCATCGACATGCTCCATAAGATAACAGGGGCGGGCGTCATCCCGGCATTGGCCTCAAACAAATATCAGGAGGGAGCCGAGAAACTTATCCGCCATTTCTTCGGCGATGTCAAGTTCCTCAAGATTCTGGGGCAGCGTGAGGGACAGCCTATCAAACCGGATCCGGCAATCGTCCATCAGATTATGGCGGAAAGGCCTGACATCAAGATCGACGAGGTGATGTATGTCGGTGATTCTGACGTGGATATGCAGACCGGGGCCAATGCTGCCGTGCGTACAGTAGGTGTTACCTGGGGCTTCCGTTCCAGGGAGGAACTTGAGGCCGGGAAGCCGTGGAAAATCGCTGACAATGCCGAGGAGCTGGCAAGCTTCATTTTGCAAAACGATTAAAAAGTTTTATATTAGCGCTTTCATACTTTTTTAGGCCGCCATGTGACAGCACTCTCCGGATTGCCTGGGCGACCCCAAAGCGGCCAGGCGCGTTGAAACCCTTTAAAATAACAGCAAGGACCTGGAGTCTCCTCGCAAATGATATTTATTATGGCTAGAATACCTGAATCAGAATTGATTATCAATGATGACGGATCAGTTTTCCACATTCATCTGAAACCAGAAGAACTTGCGGACAAGGTCATCCTTGTAGGAGATCCGGGCCGTGTCGATATGGTAGGCGAATTCCTCGAGGAAAAGGAATTCAGACATGCTTCCAGAGAGTTCGTTTCCATCACCGGAAAGTATCATGGAGAGCGCATTACTGTTCTTTCCACAGGCATAGGTACAGATAACATTGACATTGTCCTCACCGAGCTTGATGCTCTTGCCAATGTCGATTTCAAGACCAGGGAGGTCAAGCCTGAGCACAGGACATTGACAATTCTCCGTATAGGTACGAGCGGTGCGATCCAGCCTGACATTCCTATCGGTTCTTTCATCTTCTCAGAAGTTTCTGTCGGCTGCGATGGTCTTCTCAACTGGTATGCGGACCGCGACAAGATTAACATCTCTGCCATGGAGGATGCATTCAAGGTGCATACACACTGGAACTGCAATCTCGGCTCGCCTTATTTCGTGAAGGCCGGAGACAAACTTATCGAGGCTTTCAAAGACTGCACAGTAAGAGGCGTAACCATTTCAGCACAGGGATTTTATGGTCCTCAGGGACGTGTCGTGAGAGTTCCTCTCGCAATGCCTGACATGCTCGATTCTTTCGAGTCCTTCAGATTCGGTGATTATCGCATCACCAATTTCGAGATGGAGAGTTCGGCTGTCGCCGGTCTGTCCGCACATCTGGGACATCAGGCAGGTACCGTCTGCTGCGCCATTGCCAACAGATACCTCCAGAACAGCAATCCTGACTACAAGCCGATGGTCCGCCAGCTGGTAGAGCTCGCTCTTGACAGGATGGCTGCCATAAAGTAAGTCCATTTCCAGGCAGACAAGCCTTGGAAGCAGAATCGAATAAGTCCCGGTCACGTGAAGAACATGGCCGGGACTTATTGTATTTCCGACTTCTGACAGCAGGCTGTCATTGACGAAATCCTACTTGTACAGGTCGCCCAAGGTGCGGAGGGTATTGTCCACAGGGAGGGCAGGGTCATCTAGAATGACGTCGGAACTGCGTCCGGTTTTCTTTACAACTGACTCCTCCAGGAAACGAAGTTGCTCAGGGACTGTGTAATACATGAGATCCGCGATATCATGGGTATGATCCACGTAGCGGACAATGGTATAAGGATAGCCTTTCTTGTCCAGGCGATGGGCTATCTTGGATGAGCCGAAGAGACCGAGATTGAATACGCGGATGGACTTGTAAGTCACGACACGGTCTGCGGTGCCGTGAAGAAGGAGCTGAGGTGCAGGAGCAGAGGCATATTTAACCTTGCCGTGAGTAGAGAAAATTGCTCCTGAGAACGAGATGACTCCTGCATATCTGAAATCAGAAGGCAGCATTGACGAAGGCGCATAACCGTTACACAAGTTGTACTCGGCCTGGAGGGCGATGATGGCACCGGCGGAAGACCCTGAAATCACGAGGTTGTCCGGCTGGACACCGAATTCATCGGCATGCTTGAGAATGTAATCGGTAGCGGAGTACAGGTCCTCGACACCGATATAAATGGAATGCTTTATGGCACCTATCATCTTGACTCCCTTGACGCTTTGTCCCTTGAGACCGAGGCGGTAGTCAATGGAGAAAACAGGATAGCCATTGTCATTGAGCTGCTTTATCCACTGCTGGTAATGAGGCTTGTCCCTGTTTCCGCTCACGAATCCGCCGCCGAAGGAGAATATTATGGCAGGTTTCTTCTTGCCGTCAATCTCAGTTGCACTGCCTGGGGTTGCCTTGTAATAATCCAGGAACAGGTCACAGGTATCCCTGTGGGCAAACATGTAAGTCGCAGTCGGCTCAGCCAGAGGGACATCCTTTGCTGTCCATTTGTTCTTTTTGGCAGCATACACCGGCATTGACATTAACACCAGCACTACCGCCGCCAATATTGAAGCAAAATACTTTTTCATATGTATAAAATTTAAGACCGGCAGCTGGCGCGGCGCCGGATATTGTTAATTATCTTCTACAAACCGCTCACTGTCAGGAATCAGACGCCGGATTGCCTTGATGTCTCCGAAGAAATGGCCGGCAATAACCCTGATAACGGTATAGGCAGGAATGGCGACAAGCATTCCGAGGACTCCCGCTGTATTGCCGGCTATGAGCAGGACAATGAAAATCTCGAGAGGACTGGCCTTGATGCTGGTCGAGTAAATCAGCGGCTGGAACAGGAAATTGTCCACAAGCTGGGTAACCATGAACAGGGCCAGGAGCACGAGGACGAAACCCCAGAAATGGATTGTCAATCCGGCAGCGCTGAACTTCAGGACGGTAGCTAGAATAGTACCGATGACAGTGCCGACAAGAGGTCCCACATAAGGAATGATATTGAGGATACCGGTGATGAACGCGATACCTATGGCGGCGTTGAATCCGATACGGGCGATGAGCCATAGGAACAGGAAGTTCAGGACGGCCACACCGATGACCTCCACGAGAAGCCCGACGAAATATCGCGAAAGGAGATGTTCAATGTCACCGATGGCGTCAATTACCTTGTGTTCGATACGATCAGGAACGAGAGCCCCGACAATCTTGCGGAAAAGCATAGGGTCCTTGATGAAAAAGAAAGAAATGAACACCACCGAAAAGATGCCGACTCCGAAAGAAACGAAGAATGAGGCGATGTATTCTATCAATGATGAAAGAGATGTCAGGTCGAATGTCTTGCGGAGGAAAGAACCTATGGCGCTTTCAATCCTGAAATCAGGTCCGAACTGAGGGAAATGCGATATCATCCAGGCATTTACGGCATTGACAGAAGCCGTATAGGTGTCCACCGGAAGGGAATAGTCGGATGCCGAAAGATTGTCGAAAATCTTCTGGACGATGCCGACCACGACAGGGATAACCTGGGTGAAGATGACAAGGAAGATGCTCAGGATGAAGACTATGGCAAGGACGGCCTGGAGCCAGTCCGGCATTGACTTTTTCCTGATTGTGACATGACGGAGCAGGTTCATGACCGGTTTTGCGAGCAGTGAAACCACAGCCGCGAGAATGACATAGATTATGACATTGCGGAAATACCAGCCCGCCGCCAATGCTATGGCAGCGGCAACTCCGTAAATTATGTATCTGGACAGTCTGTCCACGCCTCTTTCCTTTTCCATAATTGATTTTCAATATCCAATAACCGACATAGAATCTGTCAAAGTTAGTTTTTTAGAGTCGTATTTCCTATATTTGCAGCCGTTAAACAAAAAATGAAACAATTATGTGGCAGAGAATACAGACATTATATCTTGCAATTTCTACAATTCTGATGGCGGTAATGCTGTTCAGCGTAAAGGCTTATGTTCCCGGACCTGACGGCGAGGTACTTGAGACATTCAAATACCTTACATATATTCCTTACGCCATCCTCTTGATTATCATATTGGTACTCAACATTCTGGCATTGACGACATACAAAATCAGGGTATTCCAGTACAGGACTGCCGTATTCGCGGCTCTCGTGACTCTCGGTTTCCAGATCTGGCTCGCCGTCGAGTTCTTCGTGAATCTCCACGCCGGCGCGGAAGGAACAAGACTCATTTATAAGGTCAATGCAATTTTCCCTCTCGTTTCCGTCATTCTCGACTGCATGGCAGCAAGGGGCATTCTCGCGGACGAACTCCTCGTGGAAAGTACCTACCGCCTCAGGACAGACAGGAAAAACCGCAAGCACAGGAAATAAGATTTACTATTACTACTGAGTTGTCAACGGAATGTCCTTCAGATATGCGAGGACATTTTCGGCGTATGTCTTCGTAATGGAAATCGGCGGGATCGCATCATTTTCGAGATTCAATTGATAACCGTCCTTTTCCTTGCGGAGCACTTTGACTTTGTCCATATTGACGACATACTGCCTGTGGCAACGGACAAGACTGCTGCCCTTGAAACTCTCTTCCACGGTCTTCAGCCTGCAACGCAACATGTATTTCTTCAGGTCCTTGTTGCTGTCTTCGTACCAGACTATTATGTAATTGTCGTCAGACTCAATGTAATACAGGCTTGAGAGGCTCACGGACATCTTCAGCACGCCGCTGTTGTCGAACAAGGTTATCTTCTTCTCGTCTCTCGGAGAAATCGGCTCGTCAGAAACCACATTGGAATAGTTCATCAGGCGGATGGTGTTGTTCTTGTCAATGATGGCGAAGTACATTCCCGCGATAATATAAGGAATGATCAATGACACGAAGGCATAGAGGAAAGATTTCAGGAAAATGTGCGTAACTGACCTTTCATGCAGTTCGATTATTCCCAGACTGTCTCCCTTCAATGAAAAAGACGTATAAAGAATGCATATCATGACAACTTCCGCAACATTCCAGAGGACATACTGTGAATAGCTCATGTCATGGAGTCTTGTCGCGTACATGATACGCTTGCTGAAGATGATTACGAGGAGGCCTATTATAAAAAACGCCGCAGTATAGCCGAAAGCTTCGGAAGCACCGAGTTCAAACCACGCATTGTGGGAGAAAGGGATGCTGACAAGCATGAATACCAATGAGAAAAACGCTGTAAATGTGACAGTTGCAATCAATTGGTACTTCTGTCTGAAATAATTTGGCAACTTATATTTATCTGACATATTCTCGATTTTTAATCTGACAAATATACGTATTATTTACGAATTTCGCCACTTATAGAGCAATCTCACCAAATATCGGCGTTCTTCAGGCGCATTTCGCCACATTCTTTTTAACATCCATTTTAATGGGACTATATTTGCTATAAGAAAGCACCGGAGCAGACGATGCTCCCAAGTGCAAGACGTAAAATCTAAACCGAAAAAGTATTTTTTTATGAGACTAATAGGAACCGGAAGTGCCCTCCCGAAGAAGGTTGTCACGAACGACATGCTTTCTGAATTTCTGGACACAAGTGACGAATGGATCGTACCTCGCACCGGAATCAGGACCCGACATGTCATCAGTGATGAAAACCTGGAAGACCTGGGAGCACAGGCTGCATTGAATGCTCTGGAAATGTCAGGGCTGAAGCCATCCGACATTGACTATTTCATCTGTTCGAACGTTATCAACGAATACATAACTCCAGGACTGAGCTGCATTATATCTTCAAAGATAGGATTGGCCTGTCCTTGCATTGACATAAACTGCGCATGCCCGGGCTTCATCTATGCAATGGATATCGCGGAGTGCCGCTTCCTCGCCGGGAAGGCAAAGAATGTGCTGATTGTCTGTGCGGAGGAGCCGACAAGGATGACGGACTGGAAAGACAGGTCCACTTGCGTACTGTTCGGGGACGGAGCCGGCGCTGCAGTGTTCACAGAGGGAGACAACGTCAAGGGAATCCAGCTTCATTCTCTGCCTTCACCGGACAAGATTTGGGAGAAGCGCCGTCTTGAGCCGACACCGTACATCACGAAGGGAGAAATCGACGTGCCGCTCCAGATGAAGGGAAAAGAAGTGTTCAAGTTCGCTGTCAATGCATCCACGACTGATGTCGAATCGCTTCTGAAAGAACTCAACATGACTAAGGAACAGGTGGATTTCTATCTGGTACACCAGGCAAACCAGAGAATCATCGACGCAATCAAATATTATCTCCAGGAGCCGGAAGAGAAGTTCCCGGCAAACATTTCCGACCACGGAAACTCGTCTTCAGCATCGTGTGCGATTCTCCTGGACGAGTGCAACCGTAAAGGCATGTTCAAAAAGGGTGATATTCTGGTCTTCAGTGCGTTTGGTGCCGGACTGTTGTCCGGAGTCGCTGTACTGGAATGGTAAAATTTATTATATTTGCAGATTGATAATACTATATTAATATGATTAAAAGTCCTATTTGCGATATCCTCGGAATCAAGTATCCTTTATTCCAGGGAGGTATGGCTTGGATTGCAGATGCAAAACTTGCTGCTGCAGTTTCAAATGCCGGTGGCCTCGGCCTCATTTCTTCAATCAATTACGGAACAGAGGCTGTCAGGGCTGAAATCAGGAAATGTCGTGAACTTACCGACAAACCTTTCGGCGTAAACATCATGCTTGCAGCTCCGAATGCTGCTGAGGTTGCTGATATGGTAATCGAAGAAGGCGTGAAAATCCTCACCACAGGTGCAGGTTCTCCTGCTGCCTACATGAAAAAATGGAAAGCCGCAGGAATCAAGGTCATCCCTGTAGTCGCATCCGTTGCCTATGCATTGAAAATGCAGGAACTCGGCGCTACTGCCGTAGTTGCAGAAGGTGCAGAATCAGGCGGTCACGTGGGTGACAACCATACTATGGCTCTCGTTCCTCAGATCATTGACGCTCTGGACATTCCTGTAATGGCAGCCGGCGGTATCTTCGACGGAAGAGGCGCAGCTGCAGCCTTCATGCTCGGCGCTGTAGGTGTTCAGGTGGGAACCAGGTTCCTTATCGCTGACGAGTGCATCGTACACGACAACTATAAGGAGAAGCTCATCAAGGCTTCAGATGTCAGCACAATCGTAACAGGAAAGTCTCTCGGCGATGCAGTGCGCTGCCTCAAGACTCCGTTCTCCAAGAAGTTCTTCAAGATGGAGTATGACCCTGCAGTCCCTAAGGAGGAAGTTCTCGACTTCGGAAAAGGTGCAATGCGTAAGGCCGTATTCGAAGGTGACAACATGGGCAGCTATCTTGCAGGTGAGGTTGCCGGCATGATCCACAAGAGAGAAAGTGCAAAAGATATCGTGGAAGATATCATGGGCGGAGCTGAGAAGTTGCTCAAAAACGCACCATCACTTATTATATAATAGTTCAATTCCGCAGTTTGCGGAGGATTGGACATAAATGTAAGCGGTGGCCAGGCACCAGTAATAATATCAATGCAAGAGCTTGGAAAGCTTGCAGAGAACAGAATACAATATGACAAAAAGAGTAGTAATAACAGGTATGGGTGTCATTTCTCCAGTCGGAAATGATGTAAAGACATTCTGGAATAGTCTTATCAACGGCGTTTGCGGTATCGACTATATTAAGGATTTCCCTACCGACAACCTCCCGGTTAGAATCGCAGGAAAAGTCAAGGATTTCCATCCGGAAGAATACGGAATGGACAAGGCTTTCAGCAGAAAACAGGATCTCTTCACACAGTATGGTGTGGCTGCGGCATACGAAGCCATGCAGCAGGCCGGTCTTGTTTCTGAAGGCGAAGGACAGAATATCGACCCGTTCAGACTCGGTGTATATGTAGGTTCCGGCATCGGCGGATTCGAAATCCAGTACCGCGAGACTGCAAAGATGATCGAGGACCCTTCAGGCCAGTGGATTTCTCCTCTCTTCATCCCTACCATGATTTCCAATATCGCGGCAGGACATATTGCAATCAAGCATCATGCACAGGGCCCTTGCATCGACGTTGTAACAGCGTGTGCTACCTCTACAAACAATATCGGTGAGGCATTCCGTGCAATCCGCAACGGCTATGCTGACGCAATTATCGCCGGAGGCTGCGAAAATGCGACAATTCCTCTCGGAATCGCCGGTTTTGCCAATGCCAAAGCACTCTCCCGTGCAGAGAATCCGAAATATGCATCTCTTCCATTCAATGCAAACCGTGCCGGTTTCGTAATGGGTGACGGAGCAGGTATTCTCGTCCTCGAGGAACTCGAGCACGCAAAAGCACGCGGTGCCAAGATCATTGCCGAGATTGTAGGTTACGGCAACACCTGTGACGCTTACCACGCAACTGCACCAAGGCCGGAAGGAACGACCCAGGCAAAGTGTATCGAACTCGCACTCGAGGAGGCAGGTTTCAACAAGGAAACTGACAAGATGTATATCAATGCACACGGAACAGGTACCAGACTGAACGACGTGGCAGAAACCAAGGCTTACAAGCTTGCACTCGGCGACTACGCTTACAAGGCTCATATCAGCTCCATCAAGTGTATGACCGGACATATGTTCGGTGCTGCCGGAGCAGCTGAGGCTATCGCTACAATTCTTGCACTCAACAACAGCCTCATCCCTCCTACCATCAATCTTGACACTCCGGATCCTGAATGCGATCTCGACTACACACCTAACACCGCAGTCAAGACTGATCTTACAATCGGTATTTCCGATTCACTCGGATTCGGCGGACACAATGCCTGCGTAGCATTCCGCAAATACGAGGACTAAACCAAAACGAACGTACTAAAACCCGAACATATATGAACAAGGAAGATATCAAACAGTTCCTCCCTCACAGAGAGCCGATGCTTCTGGTGGATGAGGCCGAGATAGATGAGAATGGTATTGCACATTGCAAATATACCATCAAGGAAGATGAATTCTTTACAAGGGGACATTTCCCTGGCAACCCTATCGTTCCTGGAGTAATCCAGTGCGAGATTATGGCCCAGAGCTGTGCAATTCTTGTAAAAGAAGACATCCCGGGACATCTCACACTCTACGCAGGACTCGACAAGGTCCGTTTCAAGAACCCTGTAAAGCCTGGCGACGTCTGCGAGATTACTGCCAAGCTGAACGAGAAGAGGGGTTCCCTCTATTTCTGCTCAGCAAAACTCGAGGTAGGCGGAAAGCTCTGCTGCAAGGGTGAACTGACTTTCGCTCTGATTCCGAAAGAGTAACATATATATCTGCAGCACAGCAAGTTGTCCTGCAGATTGGACGAACCGAAACAGCGGCTCCGGGATTCCGGAACCGCTGTTTTCATATTGTTTCCAGTGGCAGACTACAAATCAGAGAGACCGGAAAGCCTATACCACATATAGCCGAATCTTTCGGCTGCTGCGCGCTCGAGTTCCTCCCTGTCATCAGGATGTGCGATGGAAATCAAAGCCTTGGCACGCTCGACGAGGTTCTTGTTTCGCAGATAGACACAGCCGTATTCAGTAACGACGTACTGCGTCTGGAAACGGGTAGTTACCACACCGGCACCTGGAGCAAGGTGGGCTACAATCTTGGACTTGCCTTTCATTGTCCTTGCAGGCAGAGCGATGAACGTCTTTCCGCCCTCAGAAAGAGCAGCTCCGTACATGAAGTCATGCTGTCCGCCGACACTTGAGAAAATCATATCTCCGATACTGTCAGCACATACCTGTCCGGTAATATCGACCTCGATAGCGGAATTGACAGCCATAGCCTTAGGGTTCTGGCGGATTCTCTGAGGATCATTGGTCCAGCTCACGTCACGGAACCAGGCATCCTTATTGTGGTCCAGATATTCGTACATATGACGGGAACCGAGAGCGAGACAAGCCACGCTGCGACCAGTCTCCACCTTCTTGCAGGAGTTGTCAATGACACCCGACTGCATGAGTCTGAATACTCCGTCAGTCATGGCCTCAGTGTGCAATCCGAGATGCTTGTGGTCCTTCAAACCATTGAGAATGGCATTAGGAATACCGCCGACGCCAATCTGAAGAGTAGCCCCGTCAGGAATCTCCTGTGCGATATATGAACCGATAGCCGCTTCTATAGGCGTAGGAGCACCGAACTGCATATCCACCGGAGGATCGTCACATTCTACAGCCGCGTCAATTTCGGACACATGGATCATTGCCGAGCCGTAAAGATACGGAATGCTCTTGTTTATCTGTGCGATAACTACTTTGGCAGCCTCAACTGCGGATTCGGCAAGGTCTGCAGAAATGTTATAGCTGCAATAGCCGTTCTCGTCCGGAAGAGAGCAGTTTATACATGCCACATCAATAGGAATTTCCCTGCGGCGGAACAGGCCCGGAATTTCACCGAGGAAACCCGGTATCAGGCTGCCGTATCCGTCAGCCACGTATTTGCGCTGGTCTGCACAGAGGAACACGGAGTTCACTATGAATGAATCCTTGAATTCCGGACGGCAGAACGGGGCAACGCCCTTGGTGACATTGAAGCCGGACACGATCTTGACATCGCGCAACTCATCTGCACGACGAGCCAAAGCCTCCTGCAATATAATAGGAACCGCGGTACTTCCCTGGAAATAAACCGAGTCACCTGAGTTGACGAGTTTCATCGCCTCGTCAGCACTTACATATTTCATACTTTCTAAAAATTTTTGGTGAAAAAATCTCGAAAGGATTCCGTATTGACATTGACCTTATCCCCTGACAGGCAGGGCTTCATGTCAGGCTGTCCCGTAAAGCTCACGGAATCTTTCCAATCCGCGCTCAAGGCGGACAAAATCATCTTCTGACTTCATCAGCGATACGCACACGCGGATTCCCTCCCTTGTGCTTCTCGTCGAAGTCAATGTTATCGCGCATACTCCGCAGCGGAGAAGGCCAAGAAGCAGTTCACTGCCTGTTTTTCCGGGATAACCTACCGTGAAGAAGAAACCGTCGCTGACGTCCTCATCCAGATCCTTGTCATAGACAAGATGGAATCCGTTGGCACGGAATGCATCCTTCACCTTGGCTGCACGGTGGCCGTACTCTCTCATGTTATCGACAAAATCATACATTCCGTCAGCTGCGGCACCAAGCATTGCTGCAAAGGCGCACTGCGCGGTATGTGATGTTCCTGACGAATTCACATAGATGAATGTCAGAGAGAAGTTGTCACCGAAGTGCCCGATACCGTATCTTGCACGAAGCTGCGGATATTCCCTGGCATACAGCTTATCTGAAATGGCAACCATGGCGATACGTTCTCCTGCATAACTGAAAATCTTGGATGCGGAAATCATCATCACCCAGTTGTCGGTATAGTTGGCAACTGACGGCTGGTAAGGTGCTGCAAACGGAACCGAGCGGTCCTTACGGAAATCCATGCACATATATGCCATATCCTCAAGCGCTATGACGTCATACTTTGTACACATCTCACCGAGAATCTTGAGCTCCGCTTCGGTCAGACATACCCATGACGGGTTGTTGGGGTTCGAATATACTATCGCGCAAACCTTGCCGTCTGAGAACAACGACTCCAATTTGTCTCGGAGCAGCTCTCCCCTGCAGTCATAGATGTCGAACATGCGGGTCTTGAGACCGATGACCTTGGCCTGGACATAATGTGACGGAAAACCAGGATTCAGATATACGACAGTATCCTTGTCAGGATTCAGCTGAGAGCACTCCAAAAGCAGGTTGTAGCATCCTTGCATTGACCCGGTCGTCGGAACAATTCCCTCAGGGTTTATGTCAATGCCGGTGAACGCCTTCACGAAGCGGGCTCCGTTATCCTTCAGTTCCTGGATTCCGCAGGCAGGAGGATAAACTGAGGCATAGCCTGAGTCCAGAGCCTTCTTCTGGGCATCGACACCTATCTGACAGGCGGCAATTCCAGGAATACCGAACTCGAGATGAACGAACTTCTCACCCGAAATATGCTCAAGTTCATGGGCAACATTGACACATTGTCTTATCGTAGCATTATTTATATCAGAGATATCCAATTTTTTCAGGACATCCTGCAAAACATTTTCTGAAACTGGTAACATCCGGCAAAACGACTAAATAAATTTCTTGGAAACTTCGAGACCTGCATTGAAAGCGGCGATGTTCATCTCGACGATCTTGTCGCCCTTGCGTTTGAACACCTCGGTAATACCTTCGCGAAGTTTATCCTCATCAATGATTTTCATCACGGAAGCAGACGCTCCGAGCAGAACCATATTGGCACTCTTAGGTGAACCTACATCCTTGGCGATGCTGTCGCAGTCAAGCGAAATGACTCTTCCGACAGAATCAAGTTCGTGCTGTACTTTCTCCATCTCAGGATAATTAGGGATATTCAGGAATGGTGTGGTATTGGTGACAATCCATCCTTCCATTGAAAGCCAAGGCAGATACCTCAATGCCTCCATAGGTTCCAGAGAAAGTATCAAGTCGCACTCTCCCTTCGGAATAAGGTCGCTCCATATATGAGAATCACTGAGACGCAGATTACTCTGCACATCACCTCCACGCTGACTCATGCCATGCACTTCCGCCTGTTTCAGATGAAGGTTCTGGTCCAATGCGGCCCAACCAATCACTGTAGCGATAGAGAGGATACCCTGTCCTCCTACGCCTGCCAAGATTATATCTTTCTTTTCCATACGATTATCTGTTGATTCAAGCGTTTTTCTTTGCGGCTGCTGCATGACGTCTGGCTGTCTGGATACACTCCCTACGGCAGATTATGACTGACACGCCATGATAATTGATTTCTTCGTCAATGACTTTCTCCATGTCCGGATAGTTCTTAGGAAGCGGAACAATGGTTCTGACATGCTCAGGCTCAACACCGAGTCCGATGCAGATCTGCTCCAGTTTTCCGGTACCTGCAGAATCCTGTCCGCCGGTCATTCCGGTAGTAAGGTTGTCAGAGATGCAGACAACGATGTCGGCATGAGTATTCACAGCATCCAAAAGTCCGGTCATACCGCTGTGGGTGAATGTAGAGTCACCTATCACTGCCACAGATGGCCATACGCCGGAATCGGCGGCACCTACGGACATGGTAATGGATGCACCCATCTCGACGCAAGTGTGGAATGCCTTGAACGGAGGAAGGTAACCTAATGTATAGCAGCCGATATCGCTGAATACTCTTGCAGATGGTTCGTATTTTTCGAGAACGACATTGAGGGCGGTATAGAAATCTCTGTGACCGCAACCCTGGCAGAGTGCCGGTGGTCTGGGAACAGGAACCTCAGACTTGCCGCATGCTCCAAGAGGCTCCATACCCAATGCCTTGCGGACTGAATCAGGGTCAAGTTCACCTGTGCGGGGAAGGGTACCGTCAAGGCGGCCTTTAATCCCGACCTTGCAGTTCTTCCCGTCATAAAGGAGACCGCGCAATTTCTCTTCGATAAGAGGCTGGCCTTCCTCGATAACCAATATCTTGCCGCATCTCTCAGCCATGTCCATAACCTGTTTCTTAGGGAACGGATATCTGGTGACCTTGAGGACAGAGAACGGGCATCCCTCCGGATAATTCTCCATGAGATAGTTGTAGCCGATGCCGCAGGCAACGATTCCGAGACTTGTGTCGGTTCCCGGAGCATATGAATTGTCAGATGACTTTTCAGAATCCTCTCTGAAACGGAGAATCTCGTCTGCAAGTTCACGGACACGTTTCTTTGCATTGGCAGGTAGAGTCACCCATGCAGATGCCCTTTCAGGAGCCGGGTATCTGATCTCATTCTGCTCAAGGATATCGTCTGTAGTGACAACGGCTCTGGAATGTGCCATTCTGGTGGTGAGTCTCATCAGAACCGGAATATGGTTTTTCTCTGAATACTCGAAAGCTTCACGTACCATGTGATAAGCCTCTTCCTGGTCAGAAGGCTCGAAGCATGGAACCATCGCGAAGTCAGCGTAGAATCTGGAATCCTGCTCGTTCTGGGATGAATGCTGGGACGGGTCATCGCAAGCAACCACTACCAGACCGCCGTTGGCGCCGGTAATGGCAGAATTCACGAATGCGTCTGCGCACACATTCATTCCTACATGTTTCATGCAGACAAGAACGCGCTTTCCGGAATATGACATTCCAAGTGCGGACTCCATTGCGGTTTTTTCATTAGTACTCCAAGTGCAGTGGATACCTCTCTCGCGTGCAAGAGGGTGGCCCTGGATATACTCAGTAATTTCAGTGGAAGGCGTGCCGGGATAAGCATATACACCGGAGATTCCGGCATGCAGAGCACCCAGCGCGAGAGCCTCATCGCCAAGTAAAAGATATTTTTCAGCCATATTGTAAACTTTTTACAGTTTTTATCATGTTATGCTCCCCTAAGTTACGAATAATCTGAAAAAATCAAAAATTTCTTTAAGTTATTAATCACTTTTTACGATAAGACTTACACTTTTTACATAGAAAAAGCCTCCGTTTACACATCTGTAACGGAGGCCCTGATATGGTTTACCCTAAGTTAATCATTTATCAAGTGCCGTGTCTGGCGGCTGTTGTGGAGTTCAATAACATGCCTTGCAGCATTGATAGTCATATGTGTGAAATCATTGATGCACATGTCGGACATTTCCCGCACGACTTCTTCCGGATTCGAGGTGGTCAATCCGATTACGGCGGCTCCGGTCGCACGCGCTGCCTTCAGACCATTGACAGAGTCCTCGAAGATGACGGTTTCGGTCTCAGTGCCGCCCAATTCTTTCATTGCCAGCAGGAAACACTCCGGATCCGGCTTTGACTTGGTAAAAAACTCGCTGGTATAGATATGTCCGACCAGCGGCTTGAGCTCCGGATAATGACGATAGACATTGGCCATCTTCTCGGCATTGGAACTGGTGACTATGGCCATCGGCACGCCGGCAGCCTTCAGTACGTTCATGAAATCAAGGACTCCAGGCACAAGCTCATAAGGCATTTCCTTTTCGAAGGCATTGAGATTCGCAGTAATCTCTTCCTGTTCCGTCTCCATGCCGCTGAAGTGACTTGAATAGATCTGCACCAGGGTCTGCCCCTTTATTCCGTCACTTAAGTTCCTGACTCCCAGATATTTCTCGCCAATATTGTTCCAAAAGTACGTATATTGTTTTTCGGTATCCATCACGACACCGTCAAAGTCGAATAATGCTATCACTTTCCTAAAAATTTACTGTCCAGATAAGCCTGGAATGCTTCTTTATACATGTCTCCCACAGGTATCAGTGTCCCGTCCTCCATAAGGACGCGTCCGCGAGCCACCTCACGAATCTTTCTCAGATTAATTATATAAGACTTGTGGACCCTCATGAAGTACGACGGAAGGCGTCCTTCCAATTTCTTCATGCTCAACAGGATGACTAACGGATCCACGTTCCCGTCCATGTGCAGTTTAAGATACTCGCTCATACCCTCGATACATGAAATCGAGGAGACATTGACACGGACAATCTTATAATCGGTCTTGAAGAACAGGGAGTCGTCCTCGTCCGCCACGGCAGTCGAATTGCCCTCCCGCTGTTCATACTGCACCCTTACCTTTTCAGCAGCGCGGCGGAATTCGTCCAGACCGAAAGGCTTGAGAAGATAATCGACAGCATTGACCTTGAATCCCTCCACGGCATAATCGGCATACGCGGTCGTAAACACTATTATCGGGGGTGTCACTAGTGTCTTGACAAAGTCAATTCCATTTATGTCCGGCATGTTGATATCCAGAAAAATCGCGTCCACGATGTCTTCCCGAATGTATTTCATAGCCTCAGCCGCACACCTGCACCCGCCTTTGAAATCAAAGAAAGGCACCTGTGAGATGTAGTTTTCCAGTTGTTTCAATGCCAACGGCTCGTCATCAACTGCGATACAATTAATCATATTCAGTTCTTAATAATGGGATTTCGACGGAAACGTCATAAATGTCGTCATCCTCGACAACTTTCATGGAATACTTGTCTCCGTACAGCAAAGATAGTCTTTTTCTTACGTTTTCCAGCCCTATTCCGCTTGAATTGTCGGCAGGACGGCTCGGATGCCTGCTGTTCACACAACTGAATTTCAAAGTCTTGCCTTCCACATCCATCCTGATCTTCACGAACGAGCGGCCCTCGTAACTGATGCCGTGCTTGAACGCATTCTCCACGAAGGTGACGAAGACCAGCGGAGGCACATCGCCTTCGGGATGTCCTTCAGGAAGGGACAGGTCAATGTCAATGTCATCGGCATATCTGATTTTCATCAATGCCACATACTGCGAAATGAACTGAGCTTCCTTGGACAGCGGAATCGTCGGCTTGTTCCCGTCGTAAAGGATGTAACGCATCAGACGGGAAAGTTCCACGATACTGGATTTCGCCATTTCGGGGTCAATGTCCACAAGTGCGTGGATGTTGTTCAGCGTATTCATAAAAAAATGCGGATTGATCTGATATCTGAGATACTGGAGCTGCTGCCCGAGGTTCTCGGACTTCATGGTCTGCGCCTTTTCGTTGTTCGCGGCTGTGAAGCACACATATTTCACTCCCAGATTCGCACATGCCAGAATAAAGGCGAATATATTCATCGCCATATCAGGAGTGAACGGGCCGTGTGGAATATCCCTATATCTGATCGGCCGGTGCCGGGGCATGTCATGCGGGATGTCAGCCCTGTCAATCCTACTCTCGGGAATCAGTTCATGAAATATCAATGTATGTCCGGCCTTATTCCTTGCAGCCGTCTGATATGCAACAAATCCCGAAAGCAACAATACTGACAATGTGCAATAAAGCCATGTCTTCTTTTTATAGACCAGAAGCGGCGCAATCAGGAAATTATGAATCAGGAAGAACACGAAGAGAGGCAGCAGGAACATGCATACCGATCCCAAAATCCTCTTCATCATCAGAAGTGTATGGTTCAGGACCATGGCCCAACTGCTTATGACTGCAAAAGCAACAAGCAGAATCCAACAGGACATATAGACGAGATATTCAGTTCTCTTGTAACCGTTCATAGAAAGATATTTCATGCCAGTTGTAAAGTATCCACGTTACATAATACAAAAAGTTCCGTGTGTAAAATTAAGGTTTACGCACGAAACTTCAAATATACCTTGCCCAAATATGAGCTTACGCCAATTAGAAGCTATATCTTACGCTAATCGTCGGGATGAAACCATACATGATACCGTTAGTCCAGAACTCGCCGTCGCAGATTCCGATGGTAGGACGCAAGTCTGCTGAAAGCTGGAGAGGAAACCAGAAGGTGTATTCAAGTCCCACCTGACCTACGAGGCCGAAGAAGAAATTGTTGTCATCGTTGTAATAGGTTGTTCCGAGTGTAGCACCTGGACCAGCATACCATGCCCAGTTTCCTCTCGGAGTCCAATTAGGCTGAGCGAAGGTAAAGTTGTAAGTACCGGTAGCACGGAAACCAGGCTCTCCTCCGAACATGTCGAGACCGAGGTTTACTTCCAGAAAGTTAGGATTTCCGAGGAAGTGCTGATAACTTGCCTCAAGACCATAACCAAGTCTGCCTCCGACTGCCTTAGGCTGGGCGGAAGCGACCAAAGCAAAGCCGAAAACGGCCGCAATAACAATAAGTGCTTTTTTCATAATATTCAAATTTTATGGGCAGCCGACCGATGGTCAACTGCCCTGGTTCAGATTTTTCTCTATAAAAATCGTGGCAACACGACCCTGTAGAGACAAATATAAGAATATTCTTAAAAGAAAACAATATTAGCACATTCCTGAGAATCCCATGAACGCCATAGCCAAAATGCTGACTGTAATGAGCGCGATAGGAATTCCGCGGAAAGACTTAGGAACACTGCTCAATGCAAGCTGCTCACGCATACCGGCGAAAAGCACCATCGCAAGACCATAACCCACTGATGTGGCGAAAGCATAAAGGACAGCCTCACCGAGATTCAGCATGTGCGCTGCCTGACCGAATGTGAATTCCTTGGTAACGACATTGATAGCGACACCGAGAACGGTACAGTTCGTCGTAATAAGAGGCAGGAAGATTCCAAGTGCCTGATACAGAGACGGGCTGACCTTCTTCAAGACGATTTCCACCATCTGCACGAGAGCCGCGATGACCAGAATGAATGAAATGGTCTGGAGGAACTCGAGCTGAAGAGGAACAAGTACGAAGTTATTCAGCAGGTAAGTCACAAGTGTCGCAAGTGTGATGACGAAGCATACAGCTGCAGACATTCCGGTCGCCGTGGAGAGTTTGTTGGAAACTCCGAGGAACGGACAGATTCCGAGGAACTGCGCGAGAACGACATTGTTGACAAATACCGCAGATATTATAATAAGTAAAATTTCCATAATCAGAGCACGTTATTATTTCTTGAGGAATTTGTTGAACAGAACCATGAGGTAGCCGAGAACAAGGAACGCACCCGGAGCCATCACGAAAGCGAGGATACCGTCACCAGGCATGAACTTCCAGCCGAATGCGGAGCCGCTTCCGAGGATTTCCCTCACGAGACCTATCACTGTCAATGACAATGTGAATCCGAGACCTACGCCGAGTCCGTCAAGAGCAGAGTCGAAAACGCCGTTCTTGTTGGCGAATGCCTCGGCACGTCCGAGGACGATACAGTTCACCACGATAAGAGGGATGAACAGACCGAGGGTGGCATAGATATCCGGCACAAATGCCTGCATGAGGAACTGAAGAACAGTCACGAATGTAGCAATCACCACGATATAGACAGGGATATGAACCTTGTCAGGAACTGCAGGAGCGATGGCCGAGATAGCCATGTTCGAAAGAATCAGCACGAAAAGCGTCGCAAGTCCCATGCTGAGACCGTTGACGGCTGATGTTGTAGTGGCCAATGTAGGACACATACCAAGGATAAGCACGAATGTAGGGTTATCCTTGACAAGACCTTTTGTTATGAGTTGAAATTTTGTCATTGTTCAGTCCTCCTTATTCTACTTCAACAGGGGTTGACTCACCTTCGGCCGGAATTTCATCCTGCACAGGCTCACCGCCCTCAAGAGGGAGTGTCGTCAATGCGTTCAGGGCATTCTGAATGGCCAAAGTATAAGCTCTGGATGTAATCGTAGAAGCCGTGATGGCATCCACATCACCACCGTCTTTCTTCACGAGAAGTTTCTTCTGCTCCGGATTCCAGCCCTTGAACTGGGTCATGAAATGCTCATCGGAAGTACATTTCGCGCCAAGTCCAGGAGTCTCGGAGTGAGAAAGCACAGATGTATTGTAAACTGTTCCGTCAGGAAGGATACCTACCATCAGAGTGAGGGGACCGCCGAAACCTACTACTGTAGATTTGACTGCCGTACCCATGACCTCACCGTCTTTAGTGCTGAACCAGCACTCTGACGGCTGTCCGCCTACCTCACAGGTCCGGGCGTCTGAAATTTCACCGCCTTCAGGAAGAACCTTGGCGATAGAGGCCTTGAGAATGGCCTTGTTGGTCTCGTCAATCGGCTCCTTGGTCACGGCATATACACCGGCAAGAACTGCTGAGCATATAAGTGTGGTGCCGAAGAGACAGAGCGCCATATTAAGAAGATTTGATTTTGCCGCCATTGTTATTTCCTCCCGTATTTTTTCTGATGGAACCACATATTGATAAGCGGAACTGTAGAGTTCATGATCAGGATTGCGAATGACATTCCTTCAGGATATGAACCGAAGTATCTGATCATCAATGTAATGAATCCGATACCGATACCATAGACAATTCCTCCCTTCACAGACATAGGTGAAGTCACATAATCGGTCGCCATGAAGCAAGAACCGAGAATCATACCACCGGAAAGAAGGTTGAACAGAGGATCCGTGAATCTGTCAGGAGCCGCAAGCCAGAACACAAGTGAAACAAGAGCAACGGTCGCCCAGATAGAAAGGGTGATATGAGGCCTGATCACCTTGCGGACAAGAAGATACACGAAACCTGCGAGCAGTGCCAATGCAGAGATCTCACCTACTGAACCGCCGATATTGGCGAACAGCATCTGTGAATATGAGAGGCCGTTTGCCGACATGATTTCAGGGACTGTCTGTCCGTTCATGATACCTTCATTGATAAGACCGAGAGGTGTGGCACCTGAAACGGCATCGACACCGAAAAGTCCGCCCGGCATCTGCCAGTTGGTCATATATGCAGGGAAAGAAACGAGAAGGAACACACGGCCGGCGATGGCAGGATTGAAAATATTCTGTCCGAGACCGCCGAATGTCATCTTCACGACACCCACTGCAAACAGGGCACCGATGAACACAACCCACCAAGGTGTGGTGTAAGGAAGGTTCAATGCCAGAAGAATACCTGTCACAACTGCCGAGTAGTCACAGACAGTAGAAGGCTTCTTCAGAAGGAACTTTGTTATCAGATACTCGACAAGAATGCAGGATACCACACTTGTGCCGAGGACAACGATTTCGCCAAGGCCATAGAAAACGACCGAGACTATTACTGCCGGCAGCAATGCGATTACCACGTCACGCATAAGCGATTTTGTGGAAACAGCAGCATGGATATGCGGTGCCGGAGAAACGAGAAGTCTATTCATCGTATATTAATTGGTTATATTCGTTCAACTTATTTCTGTGAAGCGGCCTGTGCAGCAGCTTTGGCGGCAGCGGCACGCGCTCTGATGATGCCCATAACCTGTCCTTTGGCAATCCTGATGATATCCAGAAGCGGAATATAAGCAGGACAGCTGTAGAGACAGCATCCGCACTCGATACAATCCTGAACGGCATTGGCCTCAAGCTCCTCAGTCATGCCGTGACGGGCAAGTCTCTGGAGAAGGAACGGCTCAAGTCCCATAGGACAAGCCTCGGCACATTTGCCGCAGCGGATACAGTTCGACTCAGGCTTGCGCTCTGTCTGCTCCGCAGTAAGGAAGAGCAGCGCAGATGTTCCTTTCAATGTCGCAGCATCGAGGTTGGCAATGGCTTTACCCATCATAGGGCCGCCGCTGATAACCTTGACGGCATCATCAGGAGCACCGCCCATCTTCTCGATGATATAAGAAAGCGGAGTACCCACACGTACAAGATAGTTGTGCTGCCTGTCTGCAGGAACACAAGTACCGGTCACTGTTATGGAATTGTCAATGATAGGCTTGTTCTTCTGGACAGCATCGTAGATGGCCAATGCAGTAGCCACGTTCTGAACGACCGCACCTACATCGATAGGAAGCGCTCCTGACGGAACCTGACGGTGCATTACAGCGTCAATGAGTTGTTTCTCACCGCCCTCAGGGTATTTCTTGAGGAGGCTCATGACCTTGATGCCATTGTACTTAGGAGATTTCTTGCGGAACTCCTCGAGTACGCTCTCGATATGGGCAATTGCCTCAGGCTTGTTGTCCTCAATGGCAATTGTCGCCTCTGCCACACCAAGGACCTGCTTGATGATGGCTGTTCCCACAACGACCTGCTCACCTTTCTCGAGAAGGGTACGGAAGTCGGAAGTAAGATAAGGCTCACACTCGCAACCATTGATAATCAACATGTCGCACTTCTTTCCCGGAGGAGGGGTAAGTTTCACGTGAGTAGGGAATGTGGCACCGCCGAGACCTACGACACCGCCCATCTTGATTTTGTCCATGATGACCTTGTTGTCATCAGTAAAATCAGTAACAAGAGTATCGGTACGATCAATGCCTTCCGCCCACTCGTCGCCTTCCACCTGAATTTCAATGCAGGTCTGCATGTTACCTGCCAGATCCTTGCGGGGTCCGATGGACTTCACTGTTCCGGAAACAGACGAATGGATATATGCGGAAACGAATCCGCCCGGTTCGGCAACCGGCTGTCCTGTAAGGACCTTGTCGCCAACTGCAACTATTGGTTTGGCGGGAGCGCCGATATGCTGCGATACTGATATGAATACTGTCGGTGGAGTAGGCAGCACCTCGATGGCGCATCCGCGCGAAATCTTGTTGTCTGCAGGATGGACACCGCCAATTGAAAATGTTCTTTTCATACTATCTATTTATTATTGTAAAAGTAGGATAGCTGTCAGCTACCGTTCTCCCTTATTCTTTAACTTCCGGTTTTGCAGGAGCTTCAGCCTTGGCAGGTTCTGCCTTGACCTCAGCAGCCGGCTTTGCAGCAGGTGCCTGGGCAGGAGCCGCAGCAGGTTTCGCTGCCGGTGCAGGTTTCTTGGTACGGTCCACCGGAATAGGGAAATTCACGTCGTGAATTGCTCCAGTAGGACATACGACCACGCACTTTCTGCACAATTTGCACTTGGTATAGTCGATATATGCGACATTTCCCTCTACGGTAATCGCATCGTGAGGACAAGTCTTGGCGCAGAGTCCGCAACCGATACAGGCTGCCTTGCAGGCCTTACGCGCAACAGGACCCTTATCCTTGTTCACACAAGAGACATATACGCGCATTCCGCGAGGTCCCTTGTTGCGAAGTTCGATGATTGACTTCGGACACGCCTTTACACAGGCACCGCAGGCAACGCACTTCTCTTCATCCACTACAGGCAGACCTGTCTTTTCATCCATTGACAACGCACCGAACTGGCAGGCCTCCACGCAGTCGCCACATCCGAGACAGCCGAATGAACAAGCGGTATCGCCGCTGTACAGAGAAGCCTTGACTTTGCAAGACTTGTATCCTCCGTATTCATTGGTCTTAGGTCTGTTCTCACAGGTTCCGTTGCAACGCACAACGGCTACCATAGGAGCTTTTTCCTTTACCTCGTAGCCGAGGATGGCAGCAACTTTCTGCATGACTGCATTACCGCCTACCGGACAGAAATTATTGTCCAGGTTCGGAGCCTTCACTGCCGCCTCGGCAAAGGCATGGCAGCCGGCGAATCCACATCCGCCGCAATTGGCACCAGGCATCACTTTCTCGACCTGTTCGATTCTCGGGTCTTCCTCAACCTTGAACTTTTCAGCCACAAGATAAAGGACAACTGCCAGAACAAGTCCGAGCAAAGAGATAACCACAATTGTCCAAATAATTATTGAAGTCATCATTTTAATAGATTGAGATTGTTTTATTTCCTAATCCTAAACACATAATCACCGGATATCCTGTTCCTCACCAAGTACAGTACAAGGTAATAAACCAGAACTCCGGCTAGACCGGCAAGGCCGGCATATAATTCATTCATGTTTACGTACGACAAAGATACGCATAAAATAAGCAATATGAGCAATGGAATGACATAAGCCAGCAACACTGCCTTCATTCCGGTCGCCTCCTGAAGCACCAGTTCCACTTCCTCGCCGACATAGCATTTCGGGTTCGAAGCCACCGGCACCTCCACAATTTTCTTCACTGCCTCGGACATGGTACACAGTCCGGCGGCATGACATGAAGAACATGCGGAACTGGATATTATCTCCACCCGGATGACATCCTGTCCCACCTCCACGACACGACCTTTATGAGATACTTCCTTTTTCATGATTATTTGATTCTCGAATCAAACGGATATTTCAGGTTAGACCATCCCGTAAGTCTTCCGGAAGCGACACCTACACGTATCGGCGCCTCGAAATATACCGGCAGACGGTTTTCATCATCACTGATCCATATGTACATGTCTTCACCGCTGCCGAAGACGTCCCCCGCAATGAGTTTTGCGGCAAACTTCACGGTCTTCACCGTTCCAAGTCCCTTTATGGTCTTCTTCTCACGCCCCAGCCAGATGAAATAGACATTGTATATGTCATCGTCTATGACAAAAGTCATAGGATATTTTACATTGGGCTTCACCTTGTTGAAATTCATGTTCCTGGCCATATAGAACAGAGAAGGAAGGTCATATGTGCAGCCGGAAAGAGGCAGTTCCTCAGTCCTGAACGGCCTTCTGGAGGTCTCGATTTCCGCGTCTATATGCATTGTTTCCGCCGGATCCCATACATAGGTGTATCTGTTCGTCGAGAAATAGCCTCCCTCACGGGAATCCCTGAAGAACTTGACGGGAACTACGCCGTCACGGGTGAACCATGACTGGAAATCCTCTCTCACCCTGAAGAACATATCGTAGAACTTCGCAGTCTTTCCGAACACTGAGCAATGGAAGACAGGAACTCCGTTCAGAGTAGTGGTGTCAAGTTTGACGGTAGCCTTCGCCACGTCGGAATTAATGGCGCCCCACTTGTAATGGATGGAAAATGTAAGCTTCTCCCCTGCCTTGTATGCCAGTCTATTCTCCTCCAGACTCTTGACAGGAATGCAGTTGGGACCCTTGAGAGGCTCCACCGCTTTGTTCTCGCCCTGGAAAATGAGACCGGCCAGAAGAACAGCAAATATGTATCTTGCCCTTTTCATGCTACATGAATGATGAATTGTCAAACTCACCCGGTCCCGGGAAACCACCTGACGGCATTCCACCGCCGAAATCATCTGCAGGATTATATCCCCCGTCAAAGCCCTGCGCTCCGGAATCTCCTCCGGTCACCGGACCGTTCATGGCCGAGCCGAATGTAGCCGCAAGATTGTCATTGGCCTCAACGAACTTGAGCTGTCCGCCCTTGTATCTCATGGCGATGGTTCCGATCTGTCCGTTACGGTTCTTGGCAAAGATGATTTCCGTATATTCCTTGTCCTCGACAGTATCACCCAGACCGATGGCATCAGGCCTGTGGACAAACATTACGATATCCGCATCCTGCTCGATGGAACCGGATTCACGAAGGTCACTCAGCATAGGACGGTTGTTGCTGTTTCCACGCTGGACCGCATTACGGGAAAGCTGCGAAAGCGCCATGATAGGAATCTCAAGTTCCTTCGCAGTTCCTTTCAACGTCCTGGAAATGGCCGAAACCTCCTGTTCACGCATACCGCGAAGCTCGCTCGGGCCCTGCATGAGCTGAAGATAATCGACGATTATGAATCTGACGCCCTTGGACTTGACCAGTCTCTTGGCCTTCGTCCTGAACTCCATGACTGAAAGTCCCGGAGTATCGTCAATGTAGATAGGCGCCTTGGCCAATGCCTTCACACTGTACTGAAGCTGGTCCCAATCTTTCTGGGTAAGTTCCTGCGCACCCTTGATTTTCTCACTTTCAAGCCCGGACTCCGTCGTCATGAGACGGTTCACAAGCTCGATGGAAGACATCTCAAGCGAGAAAATGGCTACCGGCATATTGTTGTCCACTGCCGCATTCCTCGCAAGGTTGAGCGCAAATGCAGTCTTTCCCACGGACGGACGCGCTCCCAATATTATGAGGTTGGATTTCTGCCAGCCGAGAGTATATTTGTCAATGGTAGGAAAACCTGACGGGACTCCGCTCACTCCTGACTTTCCCTGCTTTTCCTCAAGTTCGTCCATCGCCGCCTTGAGCACAGACCCGACATCCTGAACATCTTTCTTGACATTGTTCTGGATAGCTGCGAAAATCTTCGACTGCGACTGGTCGATAAGGTCATCGACCTTTACGGAGTCGTCATAAGCCTCCTTCAGAATGTCATAGGACGCAGTGATGAGATCCCTCTGGATACATTTCTGCTTCAGAATCTTGATATAGTACTCTACGTGAGCGGCAGCACCGATCTTCTGGGACATTGCCGTCAACGTGACGGCACCTCCCACAGTCTGAAGGTTTTTCTTCTGCAGAAGTTTCTGGGATACGGAAAGAAGGTCTATGGCGACATGTTCATTGACAAGTTCGACCATAGCCTCATATATCATTCTGTGTTTCGGCTCGTAGAAGCAGCTCGGAGTAAGTTCCTCCATAGCTTCATCCACGCAGCTCGGTTCAATCAGCAGAGCGCCCAGTACAGCTTCCTCGAAATCAACGGCTTGAGGTGGTTTGTTACCCATCTCGAGGCCAAGAGTGTCCAGATTGACTTTCTTTTCCTTCGCTCTGGAACTTTTCTTAGGCTCAGGCATGATACCCTCTCCCCGTCATTTACGCCTTGCCGGCGATTTCGTCACTGACAATGATTCTTCCGCAATGCTCGCAAATCACGAGTTTCTTGTTGGAGTAGATATCGAGAAGTCTCTGGAGAATGATTGTATTGAAACATCCGCCGCATGCCCCGCGGACTTTACCGTCGCTGATGCCTTTCTTGATTCCGTCGAGATCGACATTGCCCTCATCATCAGTCCTGTTGGCGCCGTAATAAACGCGGACTACTGCGAGGTGGTTGTTCTCACTTGAACGGATACGCTCATAAGCGCTCATTGTCCTGGCGTCAATCTTTGCAGCGCAGGCATCTCTCTTCGCACGGAGAGTCTTCTCTTCCTTGGATGTAGCCTCAACGATGTGGGCAAGTTCCTCTTTCTTGGCCTTGAGGTCCTCGGTTCTGACTGCAATCTCATCCTTGAGTTCCACAAGTTCAGCCTTCTTCTGGAGAATCTCGTCCTTCGTGTCAGCAACTTCCTTCTGGGCAATCTTCTTCAGAAGGTCCTGGTTCTCAACCTCTTTGGAAAGAGAGTCGAACTCGCGGCTGTTGGCCACGCTCTCCATCTGGATCTTATATCTTTCGATTGCGGTGTCGCACTCTACGATCTTGTGCTTGCTGTCAGTGATTTTAGCGTTTGCATCATCAATGTCAGTATTGATCTGGGTAGCCTTAGCCTTGAGGTCAGCGACCTCGTTCTCGAGTTTCTCTACCTCTACAGGGAGCTCACCTCTCTGCTGGAGAATCTTGTCGATAGCTGAATCTGCTTCCTGAAGTGCATAGAGAGTCTTGAGCTTCTCCTCAACACTCATGTCAGAATCCGCAAAGTTTTTCTGAATTGATACGAAAGTTTCCCTCTGGTCAATTGGAGTTTCTACTTTCTTGATTTTCTTGGCCATATCTAATTATATATAATTTACTTTATCTTGTGAAAACGCCGCAACTACAGGTAGAGGACAGGGTTACTCTCCATCAGCCTGCAACTTTTGCGAACTGCAAAGTTAGGAAAATTTTTCTTTATCAGAGAAAATAATATTTCCACTATATCGCATTCACTCTCGAAATGTCCTATGTCCATTATCATGAACCCTTTGGAAGTGAAGAAGTTATGATATGAAATATCCCCGCTGACATATAGCTGGGCCCCTGCAGAAATCGCATTCCCGATAAGCGATGAGCCGCTGCCGCCGCACATGGCAATCCTGGATATCATCAGTCCCTCGTCAGGATGCGAGCACCTCACGACCTTGAGGCCGAATTTTTCTTTCACAAGGCGTACAACTTCCTGAGCGCTGAGCGGCTCCGGAAGGTCGCCTACGGCACCAAGTCCGGTTCCTTCCCCGTCAGAATCGAGCACGGCAACATTGACAAGACCCAAACGCGAAGCCATTGCGCCGCTGACGCCGGCGAGTACTTTGTCGGCAGTCGTATGGGCCGCATAGACGGAGATTCCGGCGGCGACGGCCTTGATGATTGTGAGACCGACAGGATCATCAGGAGATATTCTCTTCACTCCCCCGAAAATGAGGGGATGATGGGTGATTATCATGTCCGCCCCGCATTCCACTGCCTCATCCACCAGTTCAGGTGTACAGTCAAAGCCTACCAGCACACTGTGGACAGGAGTTTCAGGCGAGCCGATCAGCAGTCCGCTGTTATCCCATTTTTCCTGGATACCAAGAGGGGCAAAGTCCTCTATCACCCTAGTTATATCATTGACAATCATAGTAATATCTATTTGCGAACATTAAACTTCAATGCCTCGGACGCTCCGCCGGACAGGCTATAGAGACTTCCTGATTTCCACGAGCTGGGTGCGGATAGCCTTCAGACTCTCCACAGCCTTGACGCGGCTCTCCACGCTCCTGCGGTCCTCCGTCATCTTCTTCTTCGCTCCGGCCAGCGTCATGCCGCCGACTTTCACGAGATGATAAATCTGTTTCAGGACATCAATGTCTTCCTGAGTATAGAGCCTGTTTCCTTTCGCGTTCCTGTGAGGTTTCAGGAAACGGCTGAAATTGTCGGACCAGTAACGCACCAGAGATACATTGACATCCAGCATATCAGCCACTTCCCCGATAGTGTAAAACAATCTTTCCATATCCTAATCCAAACTTTGTCCCGTCGTCGCAGCCATGTAGGCGGCCTTCATGTAATCTTCAGGGCTGAATGACGCGAAAAAGAAATTCACGGGGTCCAGCACGAGACTGTCCCTATGAACCTCATAATGCAGATGCGGCGCAAAAGAATTGCCAGACATACCGACATTGGCAATCTTTCTCCCGGCTTTTACACGCTCCCCTTTCCTGACCACAATATCCTGAAGATGAGCATACAACGTACGGTACCCGCCGTCGTGGCCTATCTCTACGACATTGCCGGGTCCCTTGCCGAAGCGCTTGACGTCCAGCACCACACCGTCAGCCGTCGCAATCACCGGAGTTCCCTGTCCGGCGATAAGGTCAATGCCAGTGTGCATGGTCAAAACCTTGTAGAACGGATCCATCTTCTTGCCGACCGAAGCGCCGACCTGCGCGAATTTCAGGTCAGGAACCGGCACCAGCATCGGCGGAAGGGTCCTGGAAGAAGCCGCATCGGAAAATACCGCCTTGAAGTTGGAGTCAATGCCGGATGTCATGTCCAGCAAGGCCAATGACCTGCGTTCAGCATATTCGACAATATCCTTGTCTTCCGTAGAATCGGTCGCAAAGAAAAACAGGGCCGAATTCTGAGGATCGACGGAAGGAGCCTGCGACTTGAAGATCTGCTTGTATATGGCATTGTCCCTGGCCTGAAGGTCTTTCACGACATCCGATATGAGTTTCTCCTTCTGCTCCATCTCAGGATACAGTTTCTCGTAGAGACGGTTTTCCTGTTTCAGACGCTTCTCCTCATCGGTATTGATTACCAGGGAGAATATAAGATAATAGAAAGCGGCAAGGGAGGCTGTAGCTATAACCCATTTCGCGCATGTCCAAAGTATGCCGGAAAGGGACCTTGTCACCTTCAGGAGATTGAAATCTTTGTCTAAAATATAGCGAACCATAACATTCCCTCCTATCTTCTTCTGGTCTTGCGGATGTGTCCGGTCATCACATTGTCCGACTCGTCAGCCACCTTCGTTATCATTGACCTGTACTCATTCAGAGGCATGTCAATGTCAAAGTAATTCACAGGATTCACATATCTGCCCTTGTATATCACCTCGTAGTGAAGATGCGGGCCGGTGGATTTTCCGGTATTGCCGCTCTCGCCGAGACATTCGCCACGCTTAAGTTTCATTCCCTCAACGACATACGCTGTCTTCAGATGGGCATATCTCGTCTTGTATCCGAAGCCATGGTCAATGACAACGGAAGTTCCGTAGTTAAAAAGGTCGAAATTCACGGATTCCACGGTGCCGTCACCGGAAGCATAGACCAGATTTCCTGGCTTGCAGGCAAAATCAAAGCCCGTATGCATCTTCGTATGGCCAGAAATAGGGTCGGAACGATATCCGAAAGTACTGGAAATGCGGAACTTGGACCTGTCCGGAAGAATCGGAGGGACGGCAGGGATACATGATGCCATGTCGCCGGCCTTTCTGGAAAGAAGTTCCACGTCGTCGAAAGACTTGCTCTGGACATATGATTTCTTGGTGAGGATATCCAGACGAATGGTCGTCTTCTTCAATGCCGAGTTGTTCTGGATATTGTCCAGATATGCGTATCTGTTCACACCTCCGAAACCGGCGTTGCGGACTTCGGGCGAAATTTCATTCATACCGAAGATGTTCCTGTAGATCTCGTCGTCACGCATACCGAGTCCTTCAAGGGTAGCATCATACATGTCAAGCTGCCTATTCATAAGTTCCACCTTGGAAATCCACCTGGCATTGGCCTTGCGGAGCATTATCGTCTTTGGAAGTTCCATCCCGAGGACAGAAGTGAAAAGCCACATATATACGACGGAAAGGGCTATGCTTGCAATGATGAGCATCGCCATTTTCGTGAATCGGGACTTTGCGGATGATTTCTCAATCTCATAAAGCAGAGTCTCCGGATTAAGTTTATACTTCTTATTATGGGCCGACATATTTTGCAAAGATAATGAAAAAGTTATAATTTTGTCGTTTGTTCCGTTTTTCAGCAGCATGAAATGATATGCAATATCGTGCCAAACGGACTTGACATGATGAAAATTTTTAAGTCACTATGACATCTAACGAAATAAGACAGAAATTTCTGGATTTCTTCGCATCCAAGGGACATACGATTGTTCCTTCTGCGCCGATGGTCGTAAAGAACGACCCAACTCTCATGTTTACCAATGCCGGAATGAACCAGTTCAAGGACATCTTCCTCGGCAACGTCACTCCTAAGACACACAGGGCGACCGACTCTCAGAAGTGTCTCAGAGTCAGCGGAAAGCACAATGACCTCGAAGAAGTGGGACATGACTCATACCATCATACCATGTTCGAAATGCTCGGAAACTGGAGTTTCGGAGACTATTTCAAGACAGAGGCCATCTCATGGGCATGGGAGCTTCTCACCGAAGTTTACAAGATAGACAAGACAAAACTCTATGCCACCGTATTCGAGGGTTCCAAGGAAGACGGGACATCCCTCGACGAGGAGGCCCGACAGACATGGCTGAAATATCTCCCGGAAGACCACGTTCTTCTCGGAGACAAACACGACAACTTCTGGGAAATGGGTGACACAGGCCCGTGCGGACCATGCAGTGAAATCCACATTGACCTCAGAAGCGACGAGGAAATCGCAAAGGTACCGGGACGCGAGCTCGTGAACAAGAGCAATCCTCTCGTAATCGAAATCTGGAACCTCGTATTCATGCAGTTCAACAGGAAGGCAAACGGGGAACTCGAACTTCTCCCGAACCACAACATTGACACCGGCATGGGCTTCGAGCGACTCTGCATGGTGCTTCAGGGAAAGAAGAGCAACTACGATACGGACGTATTTACCGGAATGATCAGCAAGATCGAGGAACTTTCAGGACATCAGTATCATGAATCCGAGAATACAGAGGTTGCCATGCGAGTAATCGCAGACCATATCCGCGCCATCAGTTTCTCAATCGCAGACGGCCAGCTTCCATCCAACGTGAAGGCAGGTTATGTCATCCGCCGAATCCTCAGAAGGGCAGTCCGTTATGGATACACCTTCCTCGGATTCAACGAGCCTTTCCTCTGCCGTCTCGTGCAGCAGCTTGCAGACGATATGGGAAGCGCTTATCCGGAACTGCGTAACCAGCAGAAACTTATCGAAAGCGTTATCCGTGAAGAGGAGTTCGCATTCCTCCGCACCCTCGACAGAGGTATCAGACTCATGGATGATTATCTCGAGAAGTCTGCCGACACCAAGGTCATCAACGGCAAGGATGCCTTCGTCCTCTATGACACTTACGGCTTCCCTATCGACTTGACCGAGCTCATAGCTTCAGAAAAAGGCTATACCGTCGATCTGGAAGAGTTCAATGCCGAGCTCCAGAAGCAGAAGGAAAGGGCAAGACAGGCCACTTCCAACGAATTCGGCGACTGGATCCAGTACAACAATGGCGAGGAAGAGGAATTCCTCGGCTACGACTACACTGACATTGACGGTGTCAGCCTCATCAAGCAGCGCACCGTAAAGCAGAAGAACAAGACAATGTTCCAGCTCGTGTTCGACCGCACTCCGTTCTATGCGGAGATGGGAGGACAGGTCGGTGATACCGGATATATCGAGTCTGAAAGCGGCGAGAGAATCAACATCCTCAACACCATAAAGGAGAACAACCTCACCATCCACATCGCTGAGCGCATCCCTTCAGACTGCACAGAGTCATTCTCCCTCCATGTAGATGCTGAAAGAAGGCTCAAGATCACGAACAACCATACCACAACCCACCTTCTCGACCAGGCGCTCCGCGAAGTTCTCGGAACACATGTCGAGCAGAAAGGTTCATACGTATGCCCAGACTACCTCAGATTCGACTTCTCGCATTTCTCGAAGATGACTGACGAAGAAATCGAAAAAGTGGAGAAGAGGGTCAATGAACTTATCCGTGCCAACTATCCTCTCGAAGAGAAGAGGGACGCGACAATGGAGGAGGCTACCGCAATGGGAGCCATCGCACTATTCGGCGAAAAGTATGGCGACAGGGTGAGAGTCGTGAAGTTCGGCAAGTCAGTCGAGCTCTGCGGCGGTACACATGCCCAGGCGACCGGTCAGATCGGCATGTTCATAATCCTTTCAGAGGGTGCAGTCGCTGCCGGCGTGAGACGTATCGAGGCAGTTACAGGTGAAGCCGCATGGCTGCACACCCGTGCAATGAGCGAGACTTTGAAAAATGCGAAAGCATTCTTCAACAACACCCCTGACCTCGGAGAGGCTATCCGCAAGGTAATCGACGAGAATGCGGGCTACAAGAAAGAAATCGAAAGCTTCGTCCAGGAAAAGGTCGCAAGACTTGCTGAAAAGATTTCCAAGGAAGCAAAAGAGATCAATGGCATAAAGGTTGTCGAGTTCACACAGTCCATGGATCCTGTCATGGCCAAAGGTGTCGCAGGACTTCTCCAGAAGCAGACGGAGAATTTCGTATTGGCTGCCGCATTCGAATATGCCGAGAAGCCGAACCTTGTACTCATGTACTCCCAGGACCTCGTGGCCAAAGGCAAGAATGCGGGCAAGGACATCCGCGAAGCTGCCAAACTCATTCTCGGCGGAGGCGGAGGACAGCCTGGTCTCGCCACAGCAGGCGGAAAGGATGTCGCAGGGCTTAAGGATGCCCTCGCCAAACTCGTCGAGCTGGCTACAGCCTAGTATACGAACACAGAGAGTGTGGCTGACATACATTCCGGTCACACTCTCTATTTATAATACAGCAGCAGATGAAGAAACTCGATCAGTTCATACTGAAATCATTTCTGGGGCCGTTCTTCGGCATCCTTATGGTCGTCATATTCATTCTGATGCTCCAGTTCCTGTGGCTTTACATTGATGAACTCGTAGGTAAAGGTCTGGGATTCAAGATTATTCTGGAATTCCTCGGCTGGGGAAGCGCGACCATGCTTCCTTTGTCGCTGCCTCTGGCCACCCTGCTGGCGTCTGTGATGACTGTCGGCCAGATGGCTGAGAACAACGAGCTCATTGCCATGAAGTCTGCGGGAATATCCCTCGTCAGAGTCCTGACACCGCTTATCATTTCCGCCGGAGTCATCAGTATTCTCGCGTTCTTTGCGGTGAACAACCTGGTTCCTGTCTCATACAACAAGATTTACACACTCCGCGACGACATCGGAAAGACAAAGGAGGAAATCAACATTCCTACCGGAACTTTCTACGACGGAATCGACGGATATGTCCTGAGAATCGACTCGAAAGATGACAAGACCGGCTACATGCATGGAGTCATGGTCTATGACCACACTGCAAACAAGGGTAACGTAAGTGTCACCCTGGCGGACTCGGCAATGATAAAGATGTCCAAGTCGAAGGATTACCTGACGTTCCAGCTCTTCAGCGGAACCAATTATCAGGAAACCAACAACATGTCTTACCGGGACACTTCGCTGCAGCTCCAGAGGATCAATTTCCGTCAGCAGGACATGATTATCCCGTTGCAGAACTACGCCTTCCAGAAATCCGACAAATCCAAGTTCGGAGACCAGGTGAAGGCCATGAGCCTCTCGCAGCTGAGACATGGAAAAGACTCTCTGACGAATCTCAACGATTCCACCAGAACAGTCAACCTTGCCGCGTTCATGTCCAAGAAGCTGCTGAGATATTCCAACCAGCTGGACACGGCAGCCCATTATCAGAGCCGGACTCCCCTGGAACCGGACGACATGTCATGGAAGAACCGCGACCAGGAAGTCAGAGCCTATGAAAACGCGGCCCGCGTCGCAGAGGATTTCAAGATGGCAGCCAGCGGGTATGAGAACGACGTATATAGCTACCTATATATATTAAGGAGGACAGACGTGGAACTGCTGAAGAAATTCGCAGAGGCATTGGCCTGCTTCCTGCTCTTCTTCATCGGCGCGCCCCTCGGAGCATTCATCCGCAAAGGCGGTCTGGGAGTCTCAGCAATCATCGCGGTCATGTTCTTCGTGCTCTACTGGGTTGTGGACATCACGGGTACGAAACTGGCACGTGACGGAGCGGTTACCGCAGCGGCAGGTGCATTCATCTCTTCAGTCGTCCTGGCACCTCTGGGCGTCTATTTCACATGGAAAGCGGCACATGACTCCGCAATATTCAACACTGAGAACTTCGGTTCATGGTGGAGGAAAATAAAGAGCAAATTTATGAATACATTCAGAAAGACCAGAATAGTATATATGGGAACGCCTGAGTTCGCAGTCGCTCCTCTGAAGGCCCTCATCGAAGCCGGATACAACGTCGTCGGAGTAGTCACAGTCGCCGACAAGCCGAGCGGAAGAGGACTTAAAGTCAATGAAAGTGCAGTCAAGAAGTTTGCGGTGGAGCAGGGCATCCCGGTTCTGCAGCCGGTCAAGCTGAAAGACCCCGAGTTCCAGAAGCAACTAGCTGATTTCAAGGCAGATCTGTTCGTCGTAGTGGCATTCAGAATGCTTCCGGAATCGGTATGGTCAATGCCGAAACTCGGCACTTTCAACCTCCATGCCGCCCTCCTGCCTCAGTACAGGGGCGCAGCTCCTATCAACTGGGCTGTCATCAATGGCGAGAGACTCACCGGAGTGACTACCTTCATGATCGACAAGGACATTGACACCGGCGGAATCATGCTCAGACAGGATTGCCGAATCGAACCGGACGACACTGCAGGCGACATCCATGACAAACTCATGCCTATCGGAGCACAGCTCGTAGTGGAGACTGTCCAGGGCATCATTGAAAGGAACATCGAGACCAGAGTACAGAGAAGCTTCATCCAGGGTTCCGAGGTGCTGAAACCGGCGCCGAAGCTCACTCGCGAGCTGTGTCACATCGACTGGAACGACACGACCAAGAATGTTTACAACCTCATCAGAGGTCTGAGCCCGTACCCTACCGCCTTCACGGAACTCGTTCCGGAGGGAGAAGAGACAAAGGCACCTGCACAGCTCAAGGTTTTCGCCACAGAAAAAGTGGAGGGAGAAGAGTTCAGGTCAATGCTGGAGCACATTGGAAAAGACAATGTTACGCCTGGAACCATCCTTAGCGACGGCAAGGGATTCTTTGCAATAGCCACAGCGGACGGTGCGATTTCCATCAAGGATATGCAGCTTGCAGGCAAGAAGCGCATGGAAGTCAAGGCTTTCCTCGCAGGTTTCAGAAATCCTATGTCCTGGACCACTACGGCAGGCACTTCCAAGGCTGAGATGGAGAAAGCAAGACCGGCTTCCAATACTGAAGAATAACCGGGACCGGATCAGACAGGTCTAAAACGAAACAAACGCAAATTGGAACATGAATAGCGACTTTTGTTCCAATTTGCGTTTTTTGCACATTTGGAAAACGAATAAAAATGACATACATTTGTGGATTATGTTTTATATTTAACAAATACATGAAGTACCCTAAATTATTGACTTTGTGTGCAATAACAGCGGCAATGACTTCTTGCTCGACTTCAGGCCCGGAAGAAACAACCGGAATGGCAGAAGTTACGCTGGCATTGACCACAGACGGGTCTCACAATTTTAATGTGAAGTCCCAGGCAGAGGAGACTCTCCCTGAAATTGATGACTTTACCGTTGAAATTTTCAAGAAAGCCAATGGTAAACGTCTCTACAGAGACACTTATGCAAATTCGACTGAAAAGAAAATCCGCCTGAATGGTGGCGACTACAATCTTTATGCTTTTTATGGTGATTCTCTGAAAGCCGGCTTCGATGCCGCGTACTACCAGGCCAAGGTGCCTTTCTCCATTACCCCGAAAGACAGATCTGTCACAGTAAAGGGAACAGCCAAGCTTGCGAACGTGAAAGTTGCTGTGAATTATGGAGATAATCTCAAGGAATTCTACAAGGAGTTTGTTGGTTCAGTATCCACCGACAAGAAGAACGTCTCAGATACATTGACCTTAAAACAGAACGAAACCCGCGCCGCTTTCATCCCGGCTGGTAATCTCAGTTTCCGACTCTATGCCAAGATCGACGGCAAGTGGAAGGTGTATAAACCGGAGGCTATCAAATGCGAGCCGAATGATTTCATCACTTTCAATGTCAATACTTCCGCATTCACCGGAAAGCTGACCATCGGTATCAAGATCGACAACAGCACTTCTCTTGTCGAGAAAGAGTGGACGGTTTCTGCGACTGATGTAGCTATCGAAGCTCCTGAAATCAAACTTGGAAGCAGCCTTAGCGAAACAGGCGAGAACACGGTCTATGAGGGTGAGGAAATGGAGAACGGACTTGTCAGCGTGATCTCACGCGCAGGTGTCAAGTCTGCTGTCCTCAAGGTAAATTCCGAGTACCTCACAGCCGCAGGAGTCCCTGCTGAAGTGGATCTTGTCAATGTCAATGCAGAGGTCAAGAAGATTTTGGACAAAGCCGGCATCCACTGCCTTGCAATGGACGGCAACACAGTTTACTCCGGCATTGACTTCTCTGAACTTGGAAGGAAACTCGCTTACAGCGCAGAAAATCCTTTCCAGGGCACATTTACATTGACAGTGACCGACAAGAACGGCAATCAGGCGACAAGCCCGGAGATTTCATTCGCACTCAAAGGTACAGACGCGTCATTGTCATTGAAGGAATCCGATGTCTATTCTCACAGAATCACGAAGTTCAGTGCTACTGTCCTCAGCGGAGACATAAACAAGTTCCGTGTCGAGTACAAGGAAGGCGGCAGTTCAGTCTGGAAGACTGCAGAAGGTGGTGTAATCAGTGGAAATACAATCTCTTACACTAATTTCGGTGGTCTTACTGCAAATACCGAGTATCAGTTCAGGATTAACCACAACGGACGTCTGGAGAGTTATTCAGCTCCGATTTCCGTAAGGACTGAGGGTGCAGAACAGGTGGAGAATGCCGGTTTCGAGAACTGGTACAGCAAGGAAGTCTATAAGAAGACGATCTGGTCTTTCGGCACCACCGGACTTGGCATTGATGAATGGTTCCCCAAGTCTTCTGAGACTGAGGCCAATTATTGGGCTACCCGCAATGACCTGACGACTTCTCAGCGCAGTGGCGTATCTTGCTATTATACATCATATTCAGGTACGCTAAAAACATCTGACGCACATACCGGCTCAGGCGCTGCCGAGATCAGCACAGTAGGCTGGGGCGAAGGAAACACTTTCGTGGATGGTTCCGGATATGTGCTGAAGAACAAGACAGCAGGTATGCTTTATATTGGAGAATATACTCTGAACGGAGAGACTCCTGAGACTTATGGCCGCGCGTTCACATCAAGGCCAGACAAATTCCGTTTCTATTACAAGTTCCATCCTGTCAAAACTGAGGAATTCAAGGCTTATATCGTGGTCGAGAACAGGGACAATGATGTAGTCACTGAACTTGGCAGAGCGGAACTCGTCAGCAGTGAAAAGGTCGATGCCTATAAGGAGGCAACTCTCAGCATCGACTATTCCAATACTGAACTGAAAGCAACACACATGTACGTTGTCTTTATGTCAAGTACTGCAGAAAATCCTGAGGTCCAGAAACTTAAAGGCAGCAAGGGTGCGTTCGACGGATATAGCGACAGCCGTTTCGTCGGCAGCGTACTGAAAGTGGATGACATTGAACTTATTTATGAATAAAAGAAAGACAAACATCAATATGAAACGTAGTATCATTACAATATTGGCAGTTGCCGCAGTGCTTGCCGGCTGCAAGAAGGGCAGCGAAATCAACGGAGGTACAGGAACATTGACAATCAAGTCTCTTACCGCTGAAAGCGTACTGAATGACAAGAATATCAGCACAGGAAATACAAAGTCTCTTCCTTCAGAGCTTGCTGATCCGTCAAATTTCGACATCACCATTTCCAGCAATCTCCAGGGCGGAAGTTCACAGTCCTACAAGTTTGCTGACATTGCAGACAAGACTCTGGAGCTGCCTGCAGGCTCATATACCATCAAGGCCGAGTCTCATGACAAGGCTACTGCAGCTTGGAACCAGCCGATTTTCGAAGGCTCAAAGGAGTTTTCTATCGTTGCCGGTGCCGTTACTCCGGTCGAGGTGAAATGCTACCTTACAAATGCCATGGTATCCGTGAAGTATTCTGATCTCTTCCTTACCGAGCTTTCTGAATATGAGGTGAAGGTAACCGGAGCTGACGGAAACTTCCTGACATGGGACAAGAATACTGCCGCAGACAAGGACGGCTACTTCGCCGCAGGTGACCTCGAGGTCCGCATTGACGGTATCCGTTCTCTTGACAACTCTCAGGCAAGTATTTCCGGTACAATCAAGAATGTAAAGGCCAAGGACCATGTCATTCTTAACATTGATGCGAAGCTTACCGGTGAGACAAGCAGCATTACCGTCAGCATTGATGGTACTGTAAATGACAGAGAGTCAGATCTTTTCGTAGATGGTTTCGAGGAAATCGAGATTCCTGACCCGGAGAAGCCGACACCTGATCCGGAGAAACCGGAACCGGGCAAACCGGACCCTTCAGAGCCAGAGAAACCGGCCGCACCAACCCTTACATGGGCCGAGAATCCGAACTTCGACACTATGGAGCTCGCTTCAGAGATGAGCGTGAAGATCAACATCAATGCTCCTGGCAAGATCAAGGATTTCATTGTCAATGTCAAGTCTGAGGCTCTCAGCACTATCCTTCCTGCGATGGTTAGCCCTGAGAACGTGAAGTCTGACGGTTCCATTGACCTTGACCTTATCAATGATGCTGTAGCTATCGAGAATCTCAGTTCTCTCCTCCCTACCGGAGACAAGCTCAAGGGCCAGACTGAAATTCTTTTCGAGCTTTCCAGCCTTGTTCCGCTTATTTACCAGCTCGCTAGCGTCGATCCTGACAAATATGACAACACAAATCATGTATTTACTCTCAAGCTTACTGATGAAGCAGGACAGTCTCTTTCTAAAGAGATTACTTTCCATTATTCAAAATAAGTAAGCGTTAAAAATACATGACTATGAATTATAAATCATTGATATTGACCCTGTCAGCTTCTGCCTTGGCCCTTGCGTCATGCAATCGGGAGGAGGTCTGGAGTGGTGATACAGGGTACCTGACAGCGGAAATCAGTCAGGATTTCTCTGTCGATGTTGTGAAGACGAAGGGTCTTGCCGAAACGGATGAGCCTTTCCGTCTGAAGATTTACAGAGGCAATGAGCTTGTAAATGAGGTTGCAGACCACAGGACTCTTGTGGAGAATCCTCTGACTCTGAAGACTTATACTTACAAGGTCGTTGCGGACAACAGGGATGAGGTTCCTGCCGTTTTCGACTCTCCACGATATGCAGGAACTAATGCTTCCGTAAAAATCGTAAAGGATGAGGTGAAAAGCATTGACATCAATTGTGCTCTTACCGATGTGCTTGTAGAGCCTTCGTTTGCTGCTGACATTGATGCGAATTTCACGGATTGGTCGCTGACCGTTTCTAATGGCGAGGGTTCTCTTGTCTGGAGCAAGACAAACGGCAATGTCGGCAAGACCGGCTATTTCCAGGTGCCTGCCTCAAAGACATTGACCTGGACCTTTACGGGTACTAATCTTGCCGGTACGGACTACACGGCTTCAGACTCTTATGAGAATGTTCAGGCTAAGCAGAAATATGCGTTGGCTTTCAAGGTCGAGAAGGTGGATGAGACCATCGGTGCAGGTGCTTTCAGGCTTGTTCTGGATGACACGATGTCCGAGCGTTCTTTCGATTTTGTGCTTGATCTTGCGGGCAAGAGGTCTATCATCAACGGTTCTTCCCCGTGGGCGAAGTTTGCTGATGTGACCGGTTCGTGGAGCTTCTCCGAGACTCCGGAAAGCGTTGAAATCCAGTATAGAAAGGCTGGTGAGGCAGAGTGGACCAAGTTCAATGGCGAGGTTTCTGTCAATGCCGACAAGAAGTCTTTCTCTGCAAGACTGACAGGTCTGGAGCCGGCTACGACATATGAGGTGCGTTCCGTAACGTCTCTTGACAAGTCCGACACGACCCCGCTCAAGTTCACTACCGAGACTGCCGAGATTCTTCCTTATATGGGATTTGATGACTGGTATATGAATGGCAGTGCTCCTATGCCTGGCGTGCAGGGTGCGGCTCAGTTCTGGGACACAGCAAACCCTGGTTCTGCAAGTACTGGTACCGTTCCTACTAATCCTGAGTCTTCTCACGTGGCTGTAGCCGGTGAGGGCAAGAAGGCTGCCAAGCTTGAGAGTATGACTGCCATGATGGGTATTTTCGCCGCAGGTAACATTTATACCGGCAAGTTCGAGAAGGCTATCATCAGTCTTTCCAATCCTGGCGCGAAGCTTGACTGGGGTGTTCCTTTCTCATCCAGACCGCTGGCTCTCAAGGGATATTTCGATTATAATCCGGTAGCGATTTCGAATGCGAATGCTCCTTATACTCATCTCAAGGGTGTGACGGATACCTGCCAGATACAGATTTTCCTTACTGACTGGACTGAGGCGTTCCACATCAATACCCAGGAGAAGAAGTTTGTGGATGTAAACAGCAATGATGTAATCGCCTATGGTAAGCTGGAGTCCGGTGTGACTACCGGCACGAAGGAGGGCCTTGTCAATGGTTATGAGCCGTTTACCATCAAATTGCAGTATCGTGACACTACCCGCAAGCCTAGCATGATTGTGATTGTCGCGGCTGCCAGCAAGTATGGTGATTACTTTACCGGCGGTAAGGGCAGCGTCCTGTATCTGGACGAGTTCTCATTCGTCTATGACCCTGATGAATTGTAATTTATGATGCGAAAATCATTCAAACATTTGTTTTTCATAGCTGCAGCCGGTCTTCTGGCCTCCTGCAGCATTGAAAATGATATCAAGTTCCCTGAGATTCATGCGGATATAACTGCTTTTGAGGTCGAGGGACAGGTATCGTCCAAGATTGATATCAAGACCAATTCGGTTTCTGTCGTCCTCGGCGAGGATGTCAAGATGAACGATTTGATTATCAAGAACTTGAAATATACTGACAAGGCGAAGTGTTCTGATGTCAATTTTGCCAGGGGCAAGAAAATCGATTTGTCGTCTCCGTATCAGGTGACGCTTTCGACTTTCAAGTCCTATATTTGGACGATTTCCGCGACTCAGCCTATCGAGAGGTATTTCCGTTGCAAGGGTCAGCAGGGCGAGGCGAGTATCCATGTCGATACAAGGCGCATTTCGGTTAAGGTCAATGTCAATAAGAATTCTGCCATTGACAGCCGTTCTTCTCTTGAAATCACTGAGGCCAAGTTGGGCATCAAGGGTTCTGAGATTGTTTCGACTACTGATTCTCAGGGTAATGTGACCGCCATTTCCGGTTTTCCGGTAGTGCTTGACTGTTTTTACGAGCGCACGTTCACGGTCCGCGAGCCTGACGGCACGACCACCGACTGGAAAATGATTGCGTTACCCGCCGAATAATTCCTTCCGGGATTTTTTGACCACTGTCTGTGGCCTGGACATAAACAAACAGCCCTCGTGGATGATGCCTGATTATGTGGTATTTTCCACGAGGGTTTTATTTGATCTGGCTGGCGCCGGGGTTACGCCCGGGAGGACCAGGCCCTCCAGGGCGCGACTCCGGCGCATGTACAGGGAGAAACTTGTGATGACTGATAACTGCTTATAACAAAAGTTCTTTACTTATTTTCAGACATAAATGATGCGGTTCAATTTCAGTCCACATCTTTTGGAAGTGGTCTTTCGAATTGCTTTCTAGAACGATCCCAGAAGAAGTGCTGAATATAACATGGTCAGACAAAAACACGGGAATCTTATCAGATGCAACAAAGCCACTTCCAAGATCCTGCTGATACGTATAACTTTGTCCCTTAGGCACATTGATAACATACTCATGAGAGTTGATTGAACACGTGACAGATACGTCCTCATCTAATATGTTCATTACGGAAAATGTACAATAATCCGGTTCATCAACTACTTTTGTCTGTTTAGAACATGCTATAAAGAGCACTATACTCACTATGGAGAAGAATCTAAATAACTTCATAAGTTGTAATTCAGTAAGTGTTAGAAACAAGTTGATAAAGAACCTCACATCAGCATCATCTTACAAACTGCCGAGGCCTGCCGTAAAGGTAATGAATTGAATCCATTTTGCATAAATATTTTTGAGAAACCGCCTAAAAATCATTGGGGCGTTCCGTTTCCACATATCCCACAGTCGGGACGGTGCCACGGGCGTATTCGTAACTCATTGATGATCAGACATCATTTATTTTAAGCGTGGATTATCGGACTTTTTTTAGCCGTTAATCCACGCTTAAAATTATAACATACTGAATTTCAATCAATTCCAGAAACGATTGTGGCATCGTCCCGACATCGGAAAACCATGAGCACTTATATGCAAAGAAGCATCTTGTTGCGTGTCAAAAGTTATGATTTGGGGACAGACTGCCTTATACATGGAAAACCCTCGTGGATGATGCAACATAGTCAATCATCCACGAGGGCTTTATTTGATCTGGCTGGCGCCGGGGCTACATCCGGGAGGACCAGGCCCTCCCACTGCGTGGGTCCCTCCCTCTCGTGCCGAGGGCGGCAAGTCCTCCCGGACGCACCCCCGGCGCCTGTACAGAGAGAAACTTAAGATGACCGATAACTGCTTATAACAAAAGTTCTTTACTTATTTTTAGACATAAATGATGTGGTTCAATTTCAGTCCACATCTTTTGGAAGTGATCTTTCGAATTGCTTTCTAGAACGATTCCTGAAGAAGTGCTGAATATAACATGGTCAGACATAAACACGGGAATCTTACCAGATGCAACAAAGCCACTTACAAGGTCCTGCTGATATGAATAACTTTGTCCCTTAGGCACATTGATGACATACTCATGAGAGTTGATTGAACACGTGACAGATACGTCCTCTTCTAATATGTTCATTACGGAAAATGTCCAATAATCCGGTTCATCAACTACTTTTGTCTGTTTAGAACATGCTATAAAGAGCACTATACTCACTATGGAGAAGAATCTAAATAACTTCATAAGTTGTAATTCAGTAAGTGTTAGAAACAAGTTGATAAAGAACCTCACATCAGCATCATCTTACAAACTGCCGAGGCCTGCCGTAAAGGTAATGAATTGAATCCATTTTGCATAAATATTTTTGAGAAACCGCCTAAAAATCATTGGGGCGTTCCGTTTCCACATATCCCACAGTCGGGACGGTGCCACGGGCGTATTCGTAACTCATTGATGATCAGACATCATTTATTTTAAGCGTGGATTATCGGACTTTTTTTAGCCGTTAATCCACGCTTAAAATTATAACATACTGAATTTCAATCAATTCCAGAAACGATTGTGGCATCGTCCCGACATCGGAAAACCATGAGCACTTATATGCAAAGAAGCATCTTGTTGCGTGTCAAAAGTTATGATTTGGGGACAGACTGCCTTATACATGGATAGCCCTCGTGGATGATGCCTGATTATATGGCATTTTCCACGAGGGTTTCATTTGATCTTGGCTGGCGCCGAGGTTACACCCGGGAGGACCAGGCCCTCCCACTGCGTGGGTCCTTCCCTCTCGTGCCGAGGGCGGCAAGTCCTCACGGACGCAACCCCGGCGTCTGTACAGAACATATTGATTGTCATCTGACGCATGAAAATATCACGATACGCACCAAGGCTTTTAATCGGTCATCATTTCTTCAGGTTTTCTGGCTAGAAATATTGAAAACTATGAAATAGTAATATAGATTTTGATTATTGTCGGTCGTTTCTTTTCAGAAGCGGCCGATTCGTCGTGAATTTATGCTACTTTTGCACAGGAAAACGCAAATTATGGATAGAAAGACAATTCAGGATGCAATATGTCCTATGTCATTTCGGGCGAAAATCCGGACACGGGGAATGCCCGAGAGACTATCTTTTATTGCTGGACCAAGCAGAAGTACGATACGGTAGAATCTCCTGTTTCAGATTTTGAGATTGACGGAAAGACTTTCGAAGTGGGCGGGTGCAACAAAGGAAAGAAACAAACATCCAATTTAGAAGACGCATATGTGGTCAAGGATACAATAGAGTATGTGTTTGACAATCAAGTACCACTATGGATGTTCGGATTCCTTTATTGACAGAACGCGGGCGCAGCCTCCTCCCCCACCTTGATTCACTGATTTCATGGGCAATCGGGGATTTCGATGCCATAATTTCAAATAGGTCCAATCACGCTTAATGCCTTGACGGGCTTCCTGCATTTGACGGAGTGCCCGGTTATCAATAATGTTAAATTTAAGAATGGACTATTTTGCAATATGATAGACAAAACCACAATCAAGGACTTATGCCAGAAAATGGCAGGAACCTTCAAGAGATTTACGACTTCGGCTTGCTTTATGATAGCGGCAGCCATCATGTCGGTCGTGTTGATTCATTTTGGAGATAAAATAGATAGAAAAGACTGTTTTTTCCTGATGTTCTGGACGATAACCGCCGGTCTGCTGAATCTGGCGGTAAAGCTCGTGCTCACGGATTGGAGAAATGACGAGAGACACACCGTAAAACCGCTTTGGATTATAGCCGTCAATGCCTTATGGCTAGGGGTCTGCCTCGCGTTCCGCCAGGCATGGCCGCTGGATTTGAGTTGGACCAATGCAGCTGTCACACTCGTGGGGATAATAGTTTCAGGAATATTCATTGCTCCTGTCTTTCAAGAATCCCACAATGACATGAGGCTATGGAACTATATCATCGACTGCACATCAGCTTTCGCGACTGCTTTTGCTGTCGGGGTGCTCCTGGCTGGAGGACTGGAGTTGCTCGTTCTTGCATTCAATGTACTCTTCGGAGTTGAAATCGGATGGAAGGTGTTCGCTGACGTGTTCCTGGTATGCATGATATTCGTCGCGCCGATGGTGTTCATGCAATTGATTCCCGAAAGAGAGAGACATGACACGGAACGTCCCGGAACAACTGGACTCGGACTGATTAACTATTTGATATTTCCTCTTTTCGGCACTTATGTAATAACGCTCTATGTATATGCCGTAAAGATCCTTTTTGAATGGAAGCTTCCCTGCGGATGGGTATCAACACTTGTAATAGCATCAATGATATGCCTGATACTGATGATGTTTCTGCTCTATCCGGTACAATTTCGAAAAGAAGACAACAAGTGGAGATTCGACCGCAAGGCGCTCAAACTCTTGCCTGCCATTTTCCTTCCGCTTCTTATATTGATGACGGTAGGAATCGCCAAAAGGATAACGGACTACGGAATCACCGCGCCACGCCTATACGTAGTCCTCTTCAACGTTTGGGGCTATGCTGTCTGCATAGGTTTGACGGTCAGCAAATGCAAAAGATTCCGATGGATTCCGCTGTCCTTTCTAACGCTTGCAGCACTTTCGTCTGTTGGCCCGCAGAATTTCTCAGCCATGTCCCGAAGAGTCCTAGTCAGCGAAGTAAAGAAAGCACTATCCTCTAACTGTCCCGGCATCAATTTTCCTTTGGACTCGGCAAGATATTCAGAGATAATGAAATCCGGGGATATCGCAACTATGATTGAGACAGACGAGAAGATGGAATACCTCTACATCATGTACCCGGAAAGAGTCGTGCGTGAGATTGTTGACACAACTGTGGATTTCTGGAACTTTGGACTTATGCAGATGGACACCGTAGAGGTAGACGAATGCGGTTCCCACTGGATTGAAATCAACACCAAAGGGGCATCCATAATTCCTAAGGGATTCACACGCTTCGAAAACATCAACTTCAATTGTTCTGTACCATTGGCCGACACGGCCTTCGTAACCGTCTCATCAGATTCTGTCACGCTGACGATTCCTGTGAGCGAGATTGACACGGCGCAGAAAGAGAACGGATGCAAGCCACTATACTTCTACGGAGATGGCGGAGTGTTCTTTACCAACAATATTTCCATCAACAGCGAAGGCAAAAATGATATGAATGTACAACTCAGCGGAATAATATTCTTAAAATAAATCTTGAAGTAGTGACGAGGTAAGAGGAAATAGGGACAAGCCTTTTCCGGCCTATCCCTATTTTCAGTCACCACACTCCGAATGTCCCACGCTGCGGTAATCCCACGTGATGTATTTCCGTTTCAGCTTCTGGCGGTCGCCCAGACTTATGTTGTCGTGTATCCAGTAGGTCATAGTATCCCGCTTGCTGAACCAAGCGATAACCGGAAGAATGCTGTCATCCTGGACCGTCACTTCAGAAGTGTCCTGAACTTCAAATGAACAATGATGATGTCGGGCCGGAGCAAATGACATCAATGAGACCAAGAGCCCCGAGATCATCGGAACCAATAAGAACATTTTTACGTGTATCATATTTTCATGCATCATGTCAGAAAGCAAATTCGGAGCTATTTTCTGCTTGGCAGCCCTCTTGGTCACTCAGCATCCGCAGCGGAAGGGTCTATACGAAGGCGACAGTCGCAATTGAGTTCTGACAGAACGGCGGAAGATGTTTGACTTAATCACTCCTTATGACTCATAAAAGACTATTTGTATATGAAGAAGTTTCTGCTATTTATTCTGATATTGGTGGCTGTCACAGGGGTCTGCGTGGTTACCTGTCCTGACAAGGCATCACATAGTGAGGCGCTGAAAGACGTACTGAATACAGCTATTACCGAAGAATTGTCCAGCAGTGACGACAGTGATGCGGGGTTTGTCATGTTCGGTTCAATGATAGGGACCGGCATAGGCGGACTCGTGATTGACAACATGCTGAAGGTCGAAAATCACTTTGTCTGTAGCATCGGCACTATGACTTACGATGGAGATACCAAAGTCGTTTCCTTCGGAATAATGAACCACGTGTTTACTCCGGGTGAAGAAGATTTGAAGAAAGCGATAAGAGAACTTAATAACTAACAATTGAAGGATACCTCTATCCTGAAACAGTCTCAGTAGCCGTTTCCACCATCTCTCCGCACGCATCATCGTTTTCAGTGATTGGCGTATAAAGAGAGCAACGCTGCTTCTAAGTATTCAAGATACTTTTTGATTGTATCTTTTTTTATACCTACCTCGCTTGATAGGGTCTCATAATAAGGTCGGCGTGGCATTGAATCATAGTCTTCCGCTATCTTGCCAGTAGCCCACCACGGGTTGTCAAAAACAAGTCTTTTTATAATCTTTTCTTTCTGTTGCTGATCGTATTTTCTCATATTCGCGAGATTCACCATAGCAGGAGTGAGTTGACAAGACCATTACGAGCCCTAACAATAAAGTGAATTTTTCAGGACTGATATTTATTTGTATCTTTAACCGGTGTTTAATAGATAATTTACAATCAGTATGAGAACTGCGACTAGGCTTTTGTTTCTCCTTATCGCCTTTATGCTCGGATATAATCCGGCTTATTCACAAACACAGGCAGATGTCAGACTGGGGGAAATCCTTAATAGTGGTGATCTGTTTCTACTGAAAAATGAGTATCCGGATCTGAAAGACTCCGTAAGTGTGAAGATGCTTGATTTTATAGCGGAGGCTCAGCTTGGTATCGGGTTCAACAAATTGGAAAATGCCGCTGTCGCTCTCGACAGTTTATTGATGCACCACCAAAATGAACTTGGAGCAGAAACATCAATAGGCCTGGCTGCTTTGCAGGGCCTGAGCTATTTGAATTCAGGCATGTATGCACAAGCAGGAAAAGTGGGAGAGAATCTGGTCAATGCATTGAAAGGGTCCGTGCCGTTTGAATCTCTTTATAGTTTCGTATTCATAGAAAAAGTAGGTAAAGCGCTTGCCAATGTCCCTAAACCCTATCTTGAACGGCCAAATCGGGACATTTCAGTTCCGTCAAGTGTGGGAACTGTGGGAAGAGGCAAGCACATTTATATTCCTGTGGAAGTAAATGGCACGACGAGAAACTATGTTTTCGACACAGGCTGTCCTTTTGGCAATTTCGTCTCGGAGAAATACGCTGAAGAGGTCGGTCTGGAGATTGTGGCAGATTCAATTCCCATGTCAGGTATGAAAATAGGTTTTGTAAAACTTGCTACGGCCAAGTCAATGAAAATAGGTAAACTGGTGTATCATAATCCTGTTTTTCTGGTCGCGCCTCCAGATCGTGAAGTGGATTCCGTATTTATGTTTGACGGGGTGCTCGGCTACCATTTTATCAGGGACGCAAAGGAAATAATCATTGACAATGAAAACGGCAGATTCATTTTTCCGCAGAAAGCGTCTGATGGGGAAGCAAATATGTTTCTGTCATCAAACACGCCTCACGTGAGAATCAGCTACAATGGACAGCCATTCGATTTGATTTTTGACACAGGAAATGTAAAGTCTGATCTGGGAAGCAAATTTGCAAAAACATTCACTGATACCATTGAGGGGCTTACTGAGCAGGCAACCTCCCGTGGAGGCTTTGGCGGAATAGCGCAGGCAAAAGTAGTCGTATTGCCTGAATTCCATTTCGAGATAGCAGAAGTCCCTGTTACATTATACGATACGGAAGTCATTGAAAATATCGACTCCGCCAGCCAGTTGTTTTCAGGTTCATTGGGAGCTGATTTTGTACTGTCATTCAAACGGCTGGTCATCAACTATCAGAACATGTTTGTGCATGGAAATGAGTGAAGATTTCGCCAAATGTTTTTCGGAGAATAAGAAGCAGATGAACCTGGATGGAGGCACCAATACCTCCGAGGTAGGGGAGTTCAGCATCATCAGACTCGATTTCAACGACGGGGACTGGAGGGTGAGATGGAAAGTCTTCTCGCGCGCGGTACACTCTAAAAGTGTCAACCTAAATCAGGGAAAGTCAAATTGCGACAGGAGTTACTGCAAAATTCCTGATTTTATCCTTCCGAAACTTGGAATAATTCCCGATTTCGTGCTGTGAAAACACGTAATTTTTCCTAAAAATTTTGTATTTGCTTGATTTTTATTACATTTGTATAAAATGTAATAATACTATGCTTTTCAGGAAATTCGCATCGCACATAGAGGCTTTTTTGCGGAATGAACCACACAAAATACTTTTGATAAATGGAGCTCGGCAGATTGGCAAGTCTTATCTGATACGTCATATCTGCGAAGGAATGTTTCGCAACTATATTGAACTCAACCTCAAGGAAGATAAAGAGGGTATTGGTTTACTGGCTGATGTCCGCAACACTGATGACTTTTACATACAACTCGGTGCGATTGCAGGGGAACGACTTGGTGACGCATCTGACACGATTGTATTCCTTGATGAAATTCAAAGTTATCCGCATCTGATGACTATGCTGAAATTTCTGAATGAGGAGGGACGATACCGGTATATTGCCAGCGGTTCGGAGTTGGGCATAGCATTGGCGCAGACTCCGTCAATACCGATAGGCAGTATTGCCATCGAGCAAATGTTTCCGCTTGACTTTGAGGAATTTTTGCTTGCCAGCGGATGTGGTAAGGAGACTATTGATAGCATTAGAGACTGTTTTCTCAAAAAAGAGACTCTAAATGATTCTCTGCATGCTTATATGTTGCGTCAGTTCAAAATATATCTGCTTACCGGAGGAATGCCGGATGCTGTCAACAAGTTTCTGGAAACACGAAACATTGCCCTTGTTCGCAAGATACAGAACGACATCCATGAACTGTACAAGTTAGACGCTTCCCAATATGATTCTGAAAAGAAACTCGTGATTCGGAATATTTATGACCTCATTCCGTCGAATATGGAAAATAAGAGGAAGCGCGTTGTCGTAAAGAAAATTGAAAACACAGCCGGGCATAAGCAGTTCAGTGATTATGCAGATGAATTTGAGTATCTGACCAACTCTGGTGTCGCGCTTGCCGTTAAAGCTATCAGCAATCCGAAATTCCCGTTGAAAGAATCGGAGAGCAAAAATCTGTTAAAACTATACCTCAGCGATGTCGGGCTGCTTACAGGACTTCTTTACAAGAATAACATCAATGCCGTGCTCGGCGATGAGCGCAGCATTAACCTAGGTTCAGTCTATGAATCTGTCGTGGCGCAAGAACTCCATGCGCATGGATGCGAGCTTCACTATTACGACAACAAACAGCGCGGGGAGGTGGATTTCCTCATTGACGACTACGATAGTCTGTCCGTTCTCCCGATTGAGGTCAAGTCGGGAAAGGATTATAAGGTTCACAGTGCTCTCGATAATTTCATGAAAACTCCCGATTACAATGTTAAGAATGCCGTCGTGCTCCACAGCGGGCAGAAAGTCTATCAGGAGAACGGCATCACATATCTCCCAATTTATTATGTGATGTTCTTGACAGGTGATTCCTCAGATTCCGCCGACATGGTCATACCGGAAATCGAACTCCCGAAATTGTGATTTAAGATGGGGATTGTCGTTTAATACCAGTCGTGGTTTCTTCCTAAAATCCGCCTGTTTGGACTATAAACTCTAATTATTTAAAACGTTTATTATTATGAAATATTTATATTATTGTATTATACCTTTTTTAGTGTTGTGCGTGGACCTACATGCGCAACAGATTATTTCTAATTCATTGGTAGAGACGGAGAATCAGAAGAATCCGGATATTGTCAAAATCAATCAGCTGTGGACCGATTATCTTATGAGTTCTCCGGACAGTTTATATAATAATCCATATTGGAATTGTAGAGATAAAGAGAAATATAAAAGTTATGATTTGCTCCGTTCTGAAGGGTATATGGAATTATATGGATTGGCGAAATATGGTGAACTAAAGAACCTGGTGTTATCTATCAAGCCTTTGAATGACGATTATTATGATATACATTCAATGTATTATTGGGGGCATTTCTCGGAGTATCCTTATGTGCTGTGCACTACACATGTACTTTCCTTTAAGGACGAGAATAACAATTTCGTTCTTGGCAACTGGCTAGATTATTATTCAAAGAACTGGAAAAGTGTAACAAAAGGTGACATCACTTTTCATTACCAGACATATAAGCCAAACAGAGGCAAGATAAATAAAGCCCTTAAATTTCGCTCTTTTTTACTCGATAATTTTGGTATTAAGCTGCCTCATCTGGATGTGTATATTTCAGATGGGTTCCGAGAGTCGCAGAGGTTGAAAGGCTTTGGTTATGATTTTGGTGAGACTGCAGTATTTGACACAAATGATTTGGGAGGTACGACAGATATTGACAATTACATTATTTACTCAAATGCCACGCAGGGAGAATTCTATCAGCATGAGATGATGCGGTTCGTGTTAGTAAAATACAGGGGAACACATCACTTGCTCACAGATGGTTTATCTGAATATTATTCCGAGAATCCGAAGATAATCGGAATTCCGATACAGACCCATTTTCGAGACTTAGACTATTATTTGGACGCTCATCCTGAAATAGACCTTAGAATATTGGATAGGTTTGATTCCGGGAACATGACGCAGAAAAATTATCTAATTGGTTTGGTAATAGTTAATCTCATACAGAAAAGATGCGGTCATCACAAACTATTGGAAGCACTTGGAACCGTGCATACAGATGATGAGTTGTTGAAGTTCATTGAAAATAATTTGGACATCGAAGAAAAAGACATTAACAGTCTAATTAGAGCAGAAGTTAAGCACTACGCAAACTTCGGGTATTCAGGTAAATGGTGACATTTGTTTATTCAACTATGCAGAATAACCAGTCAACAGTCAAGTGAAAGTAGAGCCATGAGAAGTTGCACATAATCTGTACAGGGACAGCAAACAGTTCGCGGGAATTACGAACTGTCAGTCCACTGACTTTAGAAAACTGGCCTTCCACTTCAACGCGCCGCTTACGGCAATCAATCTTGCCAGAGCCGCTTAGGCTTGGCTAATTTTTAACGAACTATTGATTATAACACCTGTTTTTTATAGCAAAATGACATTTCCACCAAATCTTCTTCATCGTGGGCATAATTTAACTTGTCGGTAACTTGCTGGTAACTTGATTTAACTTGCGACATCAAGCGTCTTCGGCAACAGTATGGCATAGGTCTTTTCGGTGGCGATTACATATGAATGACCAAGGAGATTGCCGAGAACGCCATTCTGGGAGCGCGTCTTGGATATATGTTGCCGATGCTACTTTCCATTAGCTTATGCTTAATAACGTCATCACAGCTTACTCTGACTCGGATAGCGCAACAATAGTGTATCCCTATTCCGAACAATTGTAAACGAGTGATTTGTTCCTTGCACCGTTTCCTCAAAATAAGAACGTGGAAGATCAAACAAATGATGACCATCTACATCAAGAATAATATCACCCTCCTTTACTCCGAAATCTTGCCAAAATGACCCTTCTTTCACGAAATCGACTACGGCGTGCCCTTCTTTGCTCCTAAAAGCACGAAAACGAAATTCTGAGCCACCCTTCTGCCTACTTTGATCCTCTTGTAACGAGATATACGCAATGGGAATCAGTTCGATACGATGTCCAGCAGGATAGAGTCGCAGATTAAACGACTTTAAAAAGTCCATTCCTGCCACAATCATTTCATGCTCTCCTGAAATACGCCATTGACGTGATAATTCGCGGTGTTCAATCCATATTTTTCGGCCCAATAATCCATATTCATGCAATAGATAAAGAGTTGGGGTAACACCGTTTTTGGAAGGACAAACGTATTTCTGGGTTACTTCGTCACTTAGTACCGAACGCATCGTACTGTCGGGGTCGGCATACAGATAAACAAGTGATTCAGAACTTCCTGTATCCAATACCAAATCTGCTTGTGAGTGCACATAATCGTTCAGATGACGGAACCTAAATGGAAATTCTCTAATAACGAACTGGTTTTCAACGAGATCCAATCGTAAAGAGATGCCTTGACAGGGGGAAATGGTGTAATCATATACAGAGAGAAGTTTATTCTCGCAGTCTATCTCCCACATGCGGGTCTCATCATTTGGAATGGAGAAAATTCCATCGGCAGCAAGGAAGTTCAGAGCCCGTCCATCTACGATTCTACATTCAGAATAGCAAACCCTGCTATTTCCAATTGAAAGCGAGACAGTACCCTTCAAAGTCATGTATGGGATATCACGCTCGAAATTCCATCCCGACTTCAGAGACTCGGTCGGGCAGAACCGATTGATTAAACCATTATTTTTCGCAAAGTCCTTGCCCAAAATAAGCATTCCGGCACATCCTGTGTCAAAAATCAATCTACAAGGATATACGGAGTCCAACTTCGTTTCAATTACAGGATGACCAAGCATGTCGTACTCGAATCTCTCCGTTGCAGATTCAAGATGAAAGAGGCCGTTTCCCGACCATACTCTAAACGGATAATCAAGTCTCTCCGTTGCAGGCTCAAATATACATACGGGAACGTGCGACTGCGTCACTCCTTCTTGATTAATGCAACCGGAGACAAGGAAAAGAATGGAAAAAAGGAGTCTTTGATACATGATGGTCAATAACTTATTACAAAAATAGTAGACTGGCCAATATGAGGTTATTGACAAGTCGTATTACTTAACTAGTCCAAAAATCACGGCAACCACCATTACCATCGTCTATCATAAGGGCAGCATCTGCTGTTTTTTCAACAGAATTCTTATTTCCTGTCCAATTGGCATGTCCATTGTCTTCAATGGAGGAACCACCAGCATTTCGATAATAGCAAGAACAGTTGCAGACATTTCCCCCTTTGGTGTGAGCCATTTCGGCTTTTGAAAGACTAGTCGATTCGATATGATTTATCTTTATCGATTTCATAATAATTGTTCTTTAGTTTTGCTTCTTAGTATATGACAATTTTCTTAAAATTAAGTAGATAATTCATTTATTATCAGGTAATTATATTTGCAAAAGACCTTAAAAATACTTAAATTCAAGGTGGTTAACTCCCACATTAACACCATGTTACGAAGTCCTAAGGTTCACTACAAAAGTAGTGATTTGTTCTCAATATTGAGAGAGCATTTTGGAAAAGACATGAATTTGGCAAGGATAAAGGCAATGAGCATGATGATATGCGCTCTATGCAAAGTGCAGCGGATCGCATATACGAAACTTGCATCGGCATTCGATAATGAAGCCGTGGCGGGTTCATCATTGAGCAGAATCCAAGAACGTATGTCCAATCTATTTGCTATCGTAATGCTTGCATATGTCTGGTGCTACCTCGTTGGTATCTATATTCACGAAAACATCAAGAAGATAAAGGTTCTGCATCATGGCAGAAGAGCCAAAAGCCTCTTCAAATACGGACTGGAGTATATCGCACAATGCCTCCTGAACCACATGGACCGTTATCGGATCGATATTTTCAAATTTTTGTCATATACTTAGGTTTTAAAATAACGTTTTATATCTTTGCTTTCAATATATTTTTGTTAAATTTAAAACAAACGCACGATTTATGTATGGATAACTCAAGATGGGCAAGATCGTTAGTAACATATTGCTGTTCATAATCCTTATACATAGTGTATCTTGTGTGAACAATCAGCCGGAGGTATCTTCTACACTTCCGGCAAATGTATTTATTACTGATAATTCGCATATTGCCATATCTGTCCTGATAGATTCTTTAAATTTTAATTTTTTGTTTGATACCGGGGGCAGTGGCAAATTGATTGTCTCGGATAGTGTTGCATCATTATTGGGGATAACAGATTCATTGAGTGTCAATTCAAAAATGGGATACGGATTTTCTCCGACACACCCATTGAAAGTAAAAGAGGTGACAAAATCACCTCTTGATGTGACTATTGGAGGTATGCTCTTAAGCTATGAAGAAATCATCATTGACAATTCGACAGCTGCCTTGAATGCTGACGGTATAATATCAATTCCTAAAGAAGATTGTCACATATGGCATTTAGATTTCGACAGAATGAGATTGGAACTTTCTGATTCGTTATCAGCGTCACAGACAGCAGAATATGAAGATGGCACTTTCGATTTGTATGAGCATAGAGGAAATTATTTCGTGAAAGATATTCCGTTGGCGTTTGACTCCGGACATTCTGGAAATACATATCATTACATCGATGACTATATGATTGACACTGGAAGTCCATACGAGATTGTATTGATGGGAAAAGGCGGACACAAAGGGAATTATGAACAGCTGATTGCCTACCTCGCTGACAATGCACTCAATTTTGAATATCTAATGCGCACAGGAAGTGAGGTGATCCATAATAAAATGTACTATATCGCCGAAAGCGGAATGGCCTGTGATACTGTGCAGATAATAAACCAAAATAAGTCACAATCTGGCTTTTCCATGAATATTTTGGGTGTTGGTTTTATGTACCGGTACAATCTTATTTTCGATTTGCACTCTAAAAAACTGCAGTTAAAGAAAAGGAACTGTTCAAAAGATTTCAATGAGACAGTTCTGTCTATCTGTGGATCTAATATGGATACGTATGCAACTGCCGCGCACACAAATATTGTAACGAGCATCAATCATAATTCCGTATTATATAAAGCCGGTATACGTAGATTTGATGAGATTACCGGGGTAACTAGCAGGTCGATGGAAGGTAACACCTCGAAAATATTTAAAATGGCGGAAAAAGGTGACACCCTGTACTTTTCAATTGTCCGGAACGGCCATAAACTGAACATCCCTGTTGTCAAGTAGCTTATTTCAATATTGCATTACACCCCAAGGTTGAATCTTATCTTGAACATGACTGTGACCGGACGCAAGAGGTAATTGTATTGGTAATTGGTGATGTCTGACCACAAACGTTGGTTGTAGAAGTTGTTGTCCAGCAAGTTGCGTCCTTCGAGGATGTACTCTATCTTCTTTGCCTTGAGTTTCAGGGATGCGTCCAAGAAGAAGATGTTCCGGCTTCCGGAGGAGATGGCGTCGTTGAGATAATGCTCTCCGCTTATCTTGAGCGTGACCCGTTTGAAAAATACGAAATCTAAGCGTAGCCTCTGGTGCAGGGCGTTGATGGCTTTGAGTGCATCTGTTTGTTCATTATTTTCGCCTAAAATCTCGCTGCCGCTCCGCAAATATCTCGCATAATATTCCAGAAACGCGTTGGCGGCAAGACGCGAAGAGACTTCCAGCCCGACCGGCAGACTCCAGATGGCGGTATTCGTAATTGTTCCTTGTCGGAGAATGTCCATTAAGTTCCTGCGGTAGCCCACCGGAATGCCCACTGTTATGGAGATGGCATTGAACCGCTTTTCAATCTTTCCCTCTATTCCCCAACCTTGAGACGTGTTTTGAATGTCGTAAGTCCGTACTCTGCTCAGTGAGCTGAAATATTCCGTGCCGTACATCAGATTGGAATCGTTCCGCCGGTAATCGGCTTTGACAGATCCGAACAAGGACAGCAGGGCATCAGCATAGCGCAATTCCGCACTGTAATTTTGGTGTAATCCTTCGGCGATTCGGCCATCCCTGCTGCCTATCAATCGGTAGTCGGTCATAATGTAGCCGCTGTATATGCCCGAGGCCGCTCCGAGGTTGCCGATAAGGCTGCCTGAGGCCAGGAAACTGAGATTGGGCGTTATTTTCCAGTCCAATCCGATGTGGGGATTGAAATACACTTTGTCCTTGCGCTTGTCTTCTCCTGAAATGTGGTCGCTGGAAAACACGTATGAATAGACCGGGCTTATGCCTGTGGCGATGCTGAACTCCCGATGACGATAAGTCATACCGAGGTTAGCGCGAACGTCGAAACGGTGGTAGTCCGTGTCATTGCGCAGACTGTCCGGGATTGATTTGCCGTCAGAGGATGCCGTCACAGGATCATACAAGACGCTCGTCATTTCCTGAAGATCCGCGGAGAATCCCATCGAGGCGTGCAGGTCTATGCCTACCTTTGGAAATGTCTTGATGATTAATACGTTGTTGTCTGTGCGGAACTTGCGGTTGGACATCTCTTGCAGGGCTTCCTGTGCGTCATAGCCGAAGATCTCGGGGTACAGTACAGGTGTCACCCTTAGGTTTGAAGGCATTTCCGCCGCATTGACTCGTGAGGTGAAGTTCAAACGTATGTCACCGTTCAACACTTTGATGAAGCGGATGTCGTTTTGCAGACGCGACTGTCTCATCCTGAACCGCTGATCCACCATTTCCGTGCCGTTCAGCACTTTGCCTAAATTGTTATCCCATTTAGCCCCGAACGCCAGCTGCTCGCTAAGATAGATACTCTTGTCGTTCCGGTTGTATTTGGCCTTGAGCTCCGTCTCGTCGGTGGTTTCGGTGGCGGATGTCGTCTCTTCTACCTCAAGCGGTGTCTCTCCGGGAATATAATATGTGGTTAGGGAATTGGAGTTGAACCTCTGACGGTCTCGCAAGTACATTGCGTTCAGGTTGAGCGTGTGGTCTGAGGTCTCGCTCAACTTGAAGATGTTGCTTATGGAGACCGTGTGAGTCTCATTATCCATATACCTTTCGCGGTCGGTGTCGGGAGTCGCAGGCTTGTGAACGGACAATGGTGAATATTCTTTGTCCAGCCGGTCATAGAACGATTCCAGTTCGGATGTCACGTCCTGCCCGGCATTGTTCGTTTTGTATGTCGTCATCGTCTGCCATTTCCCTGTGAAATACATCGCGGCAAGTTCTCCGTTCCAAAGCCAAGGCTTATAGCCTGCGCCTAACTGTATGGTGGAAATGAGACTGCCCTTAGCGTTGTTCTTAAGCCGCAGGTTGATGGCGGCGTCAGGGGAGTATTCCAACCCCTCCATTGCCCTTATTGGTTGGTGATTCTCCAGTACCTCCACTCTTGCGATGTCCTTGGCTCGGACGTTGTTCACGGCAACTCCGTAACGTCCTCCCATCAGATCCAAGCCCTCGATGTAGAACTTGTTGATCGGCCGGTTGTTGTATCTTATCTGTCCAACGTCGCTGACATCGATGCCGGGCATCTTCTTCAGTACGTCCCCAATAGACCGGTCCACAAGGCTATCAGCGTATGCGCTCACAATATAGCTTAGGGTGTCCCCTCGTCGTTTGACAGGTTCAGCCCTTACCACAACCTCTTTGATCGTGGTTTCCTCGAACTCCACTTGGAAATCCAATGGCTTCACCGGCAGCCGGACTATACGGAAAGTGTTCTTCAGATTGAATCCGGTTACCATTATCCTTACCGAATCGGCTGAACTGTTATATTCGAAAAGGAATGTCCCGTCCGCACCGGTGATGTCGAACCCATATACTTTCTTTGCGTCGGGTGTCTGGAATATGACATTTGCGCCTGCCACGGTCTCGCCGCTCTTCGCATAACGTACCGTCCCGCTTATTGTCATCTGCGCCATAGCAGGCTGGACAACAGTTTGAGCGAGCAGCAATCCTGCGGTGAACAGCATTGTCGTGGCCTTTATATTCATTGAGATAGATGTGTCCTTATTTCAGTTCCCGTTGAGGGATATAGCCGATGTAAGCGGCATATTCCTGCGAGGTCATATCACGAAGTTTTCCGGTGTTCGGGTCTCTCATCTTGAATTTCATTATACCGACACCGTTGGAGGTGGCGTGCCTGTAAGGGTCTTGCCACCGCATATCGTTGATGCGAAGGATATCTTCCCTTGCGCATTTGATGACTTGCGGTGTCTTGTACTTGTACATTGCTTCCGAACGTGGTTTCTGAATCTCTATCAGCTCGTATGTGTAAAGTTTGTCAGCATCTTCGGCTTTTAGAATCAGCCCCGGCAGACCGCATAACTTCCACGGGCCGTAGCGCAGAGGAATGTCGTATGTGAACCAGGCGTGCCATCTCCTGCCGCGGAAGTCGGCTACGGCCTCGCTACACTCATAACCGAGAACCTGAGCGGTCTTGCCCGTTATCTTCCAGTCAAAAGTCGGTATCGGCTCAGAGTAAGAGTAGGTCTTTTTTCTGATGGCATTGATGACGGTAAGTGTTCCCGTTTCCGGGTAGTTGAAAAACAAGTCCTCGTACTGTCCTGTCTCACCCGGTTGCAGTTCCTCGGTTCGATTGTATGAGCCTCCGGCTGACTTCCTTTCTCCAGTAACCGAATGCTTATACCAGGTGGAGTCCATCACTTCGGCGAACCGGCTATAGTAACGTACATACTTGACGCCTATTTCCAAGACTTGGTTGTCGTAATACTTTTCGCGGCCTACAGTGTCCTCGGAAAACTTTGTTCTGTACGTGAATCTGTAATTGACCTCGTCAATGACGGCCTTCTGCCTCGGATCGCGAAAATCAGCGTCAACGGAAATCTGGGCTTCCGCTGAAAATGAAAGGACCGACATCAGGATAACCAGGCAAGCGTATGATAAGGAATATTTCATAATTCTAATGAATGTTATCATTTTGCGACTATTTATAAGGGGCTGGGAAAAAGGCGCCCCCTTATTTTGAGAATCAGTCTAAAGCTTATAGACTGGCACGTAGAGAAGTGCTAGATAATTAGTCTATGGGGTAACGACTACCCCAGACCATTTGCAGTCACCCTTTTCTGATACTTTCCCACCAGGCGAGCTTAAATTGGCATTACCATTGTCTTCTATTGAAGCCCCACCGCTTCCTGCGACACGACATCCGTGCCGCAAAAATAGAAGGCCTTTAATTTGGCCAAAAAGACACCATAGTCCCTTTTTGAGAACTATTTGTTGAATAGTATGATGTGTTCGTAACATTCAATGCTATGCGGTGTCTGATTTCAAATCTAAAAATATAATTTTAATAAACAATACTTTTGATAGATAATTTCTCGGTAAAAATTTACCGAAGTATTGATACTGAAAAGAGAATATAATTTGATTATATTTGTAACGTTTTTAAATTTAATTGTCTTATGAAAAAATTTGTTAACCAAAGGTTGTCTGAATACAAAATGAGAGTAGTTCTGGGTGGAGAAAATGTCTCAGAATCATCACAATGTTCTTGCACTTGCCCTGGTGAAGATTCTACAAAAACTACCGGTCTTCATTCAACCGCAACTTTTAATGGTGCGCCTTCTACTCCAGTAAAAGGAAATGATAGACTTTAATCTTGATTTTTTTAGGAGGAAAAAGTCTTTTTTGATTATGCATTTTAGACTTACCAATAATAGTCATATCATCAGATTGTCTATTACGAATTACTAGCCTAAAATGCATAATTTTGTTTATTTGACTCTCACTAAATTCCACATTGAGGGGCATTTATTTTAATATATAGTTTGAAGATAGTACTAAATATGAATAAATATATCGGATTCATCCTTTGTCTAGCAAGTTCCATTTCCTGCAGTAACAGGACTAATATAAGTTCTTTTGAATTCAAAGACTTAGAGAAAGCTCCCGTGCTATCATTGGCAGATGTCCTTGAGCCTATAAGATTCATTCCTCTTAAGACAAGGGAAACTTATAATCTTTCAAATATTCTTAAGGTATGTATGTCGGAAGATTCCTTTTATATTCTGACAGTCAATCCTTTTGGAGCATTCCGTTTCTCATTTGACGGGTCGTTGATTTCTACAATATCAGTTGAGGGGCGAGCTGAGGGCGAATATCTGATTCCGACCGACATCGCTTACAGCAGGAAAGACAATGTCTTGTACATTGCGGACATTGCCAAGGGCATCATGAAATTTTCAAGTGATGGTGCATATCTTTCAACTGTCTCTTCAACAACGAACTATAAAAACAGGCAATTAGTAATTTCCGATTCAGGAACAATAATAGAGAATGTATTGAATGTAACTGGGCGTGAACAGGATGCCATAGTAGAGCTAAGCCAGGAAGGCGACACGCTTAACTATGTTCCGAACAAATTCATGTTTGACTGCGTGACTCCTGTTGCCATTCCAAACCATCATTCTCTTCGAAAGTATGCCGATGAGGTGTTATATAATCCGGCATGCTGCGACACAATATACTTCTACCATTCTGGACAGCTGACTCCAAAATATTCATTCTCTTTTCCTCACCATGTCACAAAGGAAGATTTGAGGGATTTTTACAGCAATATCTCCGACACACAGTTTTTAATGGAATATGCTGAAGATGGCAAGAACCTCTATCTCAGCATCTTTGATGGAAGTTGGGCTTACAAGCACTATGTCCTGAGAAAGTCTGATGGGAATATTTTCAGGGGGGATTTCAGACTGTCTGATAGTTTTAATACAGAGTTCAGCCCGAGATGGCAGAGTGAAGGATGGCTGATTGATGTTTTTGACCCCTCAACTATAAACTACGCCTACTCAAAGGACATCACTGAAGATGCTCGCCAGAAAGCTTACTCATACCTGCACTCTGTCGGCGTTGAAGGCATCACGATGGAGTCTGACCCTATCATTATGCTTACAAGAGCGAAATAGTACTGGCTTACGTGCTTTAAGCTAGCAAGTCATAATAAGGCGATGTAAAATGGTCCCCATTTAAAGTACATAGTTCCGAAATAGTATTAAAAATAAACGAAAATTGCTGTCCGGTAAAAGTTCCGGACGATTATTATAAAGTTTAACAATTAAACAAATTTGGTTCGGTTGAATCATCAAGTTCATTGACAATATTGCAGTTAGGTTTCGCAAAGAGGTCTCTGAGATTGGTTGTGTCTGTAAGTGAGATACTTACAATCTGCGACATCTCGTAAATTGACCGTTCAACATTCATCTTCTTCTGCACAATGGCCATCATGCAATAGGCTATGATTGCGGAGTAAATCTGAATGCGTACTGCGTTTTCTGAAGTACCCCAGAACTTTTTTATCTTCAGATGTTGCTTAATCCATTTGAAGGCCTTATGTGTAGCTTCTCATAAGTTCTTCAAATGGATCAAACAGCATTTGCATATTAAGACCTTCTACGGAACATCC
>OHEU01000023.1_pt1 | contig 101144 bp, 73 predicted proteins | sample 1567341 | NCBI WGS metagenome assembly OHEU01 (sample SAMEA3879524, study PRJEB24766) | human gut metagenome | biome: human-associated habitat; feature: feces | place: USA | collected 1985/1987 | reverse complement strand
AGAGCATCTGCCTTACAAGCAGAGGGTCGGCGGTTCGAATCCGTCAACGCCCACCAATCGCTTTTCCAATCAAAAGCACGGGTGGTTTCCAGAGTGGCCAAATGGGGCAGACTGTAAATCTGCTGCTTCTAGCTTCGGTGGTTCGAATCCATCACCACCCACACAAAACGCGGAAATAGCTCAGTTGATAGAGCACTAGCCTTCCAAGCTGGGGGTCGCGGGTTTGAGCCCCGTTTTCCGCTCATAACTTGCTGTAATAGCTCAGTGGTAGAGCACTTCCTTGGTAAGGAAGAGGTCCTGAGTTCAACTCTCAGTTACAGCTCTACTTCTTTTTCTTTAGAAACCTAAGGATATTGAAGAAAAACGACTATTCAAATTTATATAAATAAAAAATAAGCTATGGCTAAAGAGACTTTTGTGCGCACCAAACCGCACGTTAACATTGGTACTATTGGTCACGTTGACCATGGTAAGACTACTCTTACCGCTGCCATTTCTAAGACTCTTTTTGATAAGGGTTTCGGTAGCAAGGAAGTTAAGTCTTTCGACCAGATTGACAATGCTCCTGAGGAGAAAGAGCGTGGTATCACTATCAACTCTGCTCACATCGAGTATGAAACAGCTAAACGTCACTACGCACACGTAGACTGCCCGGGTCACGCCGACTATGTAAAGAACATGGTTACTGGTGCTGCTCAGATGGACGGTGCTATCCTCGTTGTTGCCGCTACCGACGGTCCTATGCCCCAGACACGTGAGCACGTGCTGTTGGCTCGCCAGGTAAACGTGCCGCGCTTGGTCGTTTTCCTGAACAAGTGTGACCTCGTCGATGACGAGGAGATGCTTGACCTCGTTGAGATGGAGGTTCGTGAGATCCTCGAGCAGTACGGTTATGAGGAGGATACTCCTATTATTCGTGGCTCTGCACTCGGTGCTCTCAATGGTGTTGACAAGTGGGTTGACAAGGTTGTCGAGCTGATGGATACTGTTGATGAGTGGATCGAGGAGCCGATGCGTGAGGTCGATAAGCCCTTCTTGATGCCGGTCGAGGATGTGTTCTCTATCACGGGTCGTGGTACTGTTGCTACGGGTCGTATCGAGACTGGTAAGTGCCACATTGGTGATGAGGTTCAGCTGCTCGGTCTTGGTGAGGACAAGAAGTCTGTCATTACGGGTGTCGAGATGTTCCGCAAGACTCTGCCCGAGGGTGAGGCTGGTGACAACGTCGGTCTGCTCCTCCGTGGTATCGATAAGAACGAGGTGAAGCGTGGTATGGTGGTTGTCCATCCGGGTGCTATCACTCCGCACGATCACTTCAAGGCTTCCATCTACGTTTTGAAGAAAGAAGAGGGCGGCCGTCACACTCCGTTCGGCAACAAGTATCGTCCTCAGTTCTATCTCCGCACGATGGACTGCACGGGTGAGATCAAGCTCCCCGAGGGTGTTGACATGGTGATGCCTGGTGACAACGTTGAGATCGAGGTTGAGCTCATCTACAAGGTCGCTCTGAACGAGGGTCTCCGTTTCGCTATCCGCGAGGGTGGTCGCACGGTCGGCTCAGGTCAGATCACTTCAATCCTTGACGACGTGAAGTAATTCTTCAACAGATAATAATTCCCCGCTCTTCGGGGTGGGGAATTTCTACGGGTTTAGCTCAGTTGGTAGAGCACTGGTCTCCAAAACCAGGTGTCGGGGGTTCGAGCCCTCCAACCCGTGCTAACGAATAAAACTATGTCTAAGGTATTTCAAACAATAGTAAATTCCTGCAAGGCTTGTTACGATGAACTTGCGCATAAGACTACTTGGCCAAGTCGGGCCCAGCTTACGCACTGTGCAATGATAGTTTTATCTGCTTCCCTTGTCATTGCGTTGGTTGTGTGGGCCATGGATTTTGTGTCCGAGACTGTTATGAAGTTCGTCTATCCTGGATAAAGTTTCATCAAAGAGATGGCTGGAACAGAAATGAAATGGTATGTGCTTCGCGCTATCAGTGGCAAGGAGGCAAAGGTGAAAGAATACATCGATGCTGAATTGGGACATAACGCAAAGCTGGCAGAACATGTGTCACAGGTATTGATACCTATGGAGAAGCATGCTACCGTGAGAGATGGTAAGCGGTATGTGACCGAGAGAATGAGTCTCCCTGGTTATGTTCTCGTAGAAGCCAATCTTACTCGCGAAGTAGCTGCAGCTTTGAGGTTTATGCCTAATGTTCTTGGTTTCCTTGGTGGAACTGAGCACCCTTCTCCCGTTCGCAAGGCAGAATTCAATAGACTTCTTGGCACTGTCGAGGAGTCTGAGGTCCAAGAGGCTACTGAGATGCCGTATGAGGTGGGTGAGAGTGTAAAGGTGACTGATGGACCGTTCAGTGGCTTCCACGGCATCATCGAAGAGGTGAATGCTGAGAAGCGTAAACTGAAGGTAATGGTCATGATATTCGGACGTCAGAATCCTTTGGAACTTAGTTTTATGCAAGTGGCGAAAGAAGAATAAGCATTGTTACGGATGTTGTTCTCTCTTTCCATATTGAATCATTTAATATTCACAAGAAGAAATGGCTAAAGAAGTTGCTGGATTAATCAAATTACAGATTAAAGGTGGTGCAGCGAATCCTTCTCCCCCCGTTGGTCCTGCTTTGGGTTCCAAGGGTATCAATATCATGGGATTTTGCAAGGAGTTCAATGCCCGCACCCAGAACAAGGCTGGCAAGGTACTTCCTGTCGTAATCACTTACTACACGGATAAGTCTTTCAGCTTTGTCATCAAGACGCCTCCCGCAGCTGTGCAGTTGCTCGAAGCCGCCAAAGGCAAGAAGGGTAGCGGCGAGCCTAACCGCAAGAAGGTTGCGAGCGTGACCTGGGAACAGGTTCGCGCCATTGCTGAGGATAAGATGCCCGACCTGAATTGCTTTACCATCGAGTCAGCTATGCGTCTGATTGCTGGTACTGCTCGCAGTATGGGTATCACTGTAAAAGGGGACTTCCCTGGAGAATAAATAATAAACTTCAATTAAGATGAGTAAACTGACAAAGTATCAAAAATCAGTGGCCGACAAGATTGAAGCAGGGAAGGCATACACTTTGGATGAGGCAGCTCAGCTGATCAAGGATATGACCAAGGTCAAGTTTGATGCTTCCCTCGACATTGATGTACGTCTCGGCGTAGATCCTCGCAAGGCCAACCAGATGGTACGCGGTGTAGTTTCGCTTCCCTATGGTACTGGAAAGGTGACGCGCGTGCTTTGTCTTTGCACCCCCGATCAGGAGGCAGCTGCAAAGGAGGCTGGTGCAGATTATGTAGGTCTCGATGAGTATATTGAGAAAATCAAGGGTGGATGGACGGATGTCGATGTGATCATCACGATGCCTTCCTGCATGGGTAAGGTTGGTCCTTTGGGCCGCGTCCTCGGTCCCCGTGGTTTGATGCCTAACCCCAAGAGTGGTACTGTTACCATGGATGTTGCTACCGCCGTCAAGGAGGTCAAGCAGGGTAAGATTGATTTCAAGGTCGATAAGGCTGGTATCATTCATACTTCCATCGGTAAGGCAAGCATGTCTGCAGATCAGATCGCTGGCAACGCTCGTGAGTTCCTCTCAACGGTTGTCAAGCTGAAGCCGGCTGCTGCTAAGGGCACTTACATCAAGAGTATCTTTATGTCTTCCACCATGAGCCCGGGTGTCAGAATCGACACGAAGCAGGCAGAGTAACGCTAAAAGCAAAAAACAATGAAGAAAGAAGTAAAAGATACTATCATCACCGAGCTTGGCGAGAAGCTGAAGCAGTATCCTCATTTCTACCTCGTCGATGTGACGGGTCTGAATGCTGAGGACACGAGCAATCTTCGTCGCAAGTGCTTCAAGAGCGAGATCAAGATGGTCGTTGTGAAGAACACGCTTCTCCACAAGGCTTTCGAAGCATCAGAGGTTGATTACGAAGGTCTCTATTCTGCACTTACTGGCAATACGGCTGTCCTTTTCTCGGAAGTTGCCAACACGCCAGCCAAGCTGCTGAAGGACTACACGAAGCAGGGTATCCCTGCATTGAAGGCTGCTTACGCCGAGGAGAGCATCTTCGTAGGTGCTGACAAACTCGATGAGCTGGCAGCTCTCAAGAGCAAGAACGAGCTTATCGCCGATGTTGTGGCTTTGCTGCAGTCTCCGGCAAAGAACGTTGTCTCTGCTCTCCAATCAGGTGCAAACACCATCCATGGTGTGCTGAAGACTTTAGGCGAGCGTCCTGAGTAATCACGGTTTTAATAACAAGAATAGACCGAATCAAAGTCAAAACATTTTCATAAATTAAGAAAAAATAAAAATTAAAATAAAATGGCAGATATCAAAGCTATTGCAGAGGAGTTGGTAAACCTCACTGTGAAAGAAGTAAACGAGTTGGCAACTGTCCTGAAGGACGAGTACGGAATTGAGCCGGCTGCTGCAGCTGTTGCTGTTGCTGGTCCCGCCGCCGCTGGTGCTGCTCCCGCTGAGGAGGAGAAGTCTGAGTTCAACGTAGTTCTCGCCGAGGTCGGCGCTAACAAGCTGAAGGTCGTCAAGGCCGTTAAGGAGGCTTGTGGTCTTGGCCTGAAGGAGGCTAAGGATCTCGTTGACGGTGCTCCTTCTACTCTGAAGGAGGGCTTGTCAAAGGACGAGGCTGAGAACCTGAAGAAGGCTATCGAGGCTGAGGGCGCAAAGGTTGAGCTCAAGTAATATTTGCTAATTCATTTCCAGATTTTCTGGAAAAAGCTATAATGGTTAGGATTTGCCCAGTCGGTGAGTCCTAACCATTTTATGTCTTTCTATATTTTTGGGCGTCTGCTCAATCATTGTCCTTGTGACGTATTCAATAAGATTTCAAACATTATATGGCAACAAAGATCATCAATAATCGTGTCAACTTTGCCTCTGTCAAGAATCCCTATCCTTACCCCGATTTCCTTGACGTGCAGCTGAAGTCGTTCTCAGACTTCTTGCAACTGGACACACCGCCCGAGGAGCGTAAGAATGATGGACTTTATAAGGTGTTCGCGGAAAACTTCCCTATCACGGACACGCGCAACAACTTCGTCCTTGAGTTTCTCGATTATTTCATAGACCCACCGCGTTATACCATCGCTGAGTGCCTGGAGAGGGGACTTACCTATAGTGTGCCCTTGAAGGCCAAAATGAAACTTTATTGTACGGATCCCGATCACGAGGACTTTGGCACTTTTATCCAGGATGTATTCCTGGGTACGATTCCCTATATGACGGCTAACGGTACGTTTGTCATCAATGGTGCCGAGCGTGTGGTCGTCTCCCAGCTCCATCGTTCCCCGGGTGTGTTCTTCGGCCAGGGCCAGCATGCCAATGGTACGATGCTTTATAGCGCACGTATCATTCCTTTCAAGGGTTCTTGGATCGAGTTCTCTACGGATATCAACAACGTGATGTTTGCTTACATCGACCGTAAGAAGAAGTTGCCCGTCACGACGATGCTTCGCGCTATCGGTTATGAGACTGATAAGGACATTCTCCAGATCTTCGACCTCTGCGAGGACGTGAAGGTCACTAAGAAGAATTTGAAGGATGCCATTGGCCGCAAGTTGGCTGGTAATGTCATGAAGACGTGGAATGAGGATTTCGCCGACGAGGATACGGGTGAGGTTGTTTCCATCGAGCGCAACGAGATCGTTGTCGAACGTGAGACTGAGTTGACTGCCGACAATATTGACGCCATTCTCGAGAGTGGTGTGTCTTCCATCCTGCTTCATAAGGACGAGGAGATGGCCAATAAGTATTCCATCATCTTCAACACCTTGCAGAAGGATCCGAGCCACTCTGAGATCGAGGCCGTCAACTACATCTATCGTCAGCTTCGCAATGCCGATGCTGCCGACGATGCCAGTGCGCGTGAGGTATTCCAGAACCTTTTCTTCTCTGACAAGCGTTATGACTTGGGCGAGGTAGGCCGCTATCGTATCAACAAGAAGCTTGGCCTGACCACCGATTCAGATGTCCGCGTCCTGACGAAGGAGGATATTATTGAGATCATCAAGTATCTCATCAAGTTGATCAACTCCAATGCGACCGTGGATGATATCGACCACCTTTCCAACCGCCGTGTCCGTACGGTGGGAGAGCAACTTGCCAACCAGTTCTCTATCGGTTTGGCTCGTATGGCCCGTACCATCCGTGAGCGCATGAACGTTCGCGACAACGAGGTGTTCCAGCCGACGGACCTCATCAACGCCAAGACCATATCTTCTGTCATCAACTCGTTCTTCGGTACGAACCCGCTGAGCCAGTTTATGGACCAGACCAACCCCCTTGCCGAGGTGACGCACAAGCGCCGTCTCTCCGCACTGGGTCCTGGCGGTCTCTCCCGTGAGCGTGCAGGTTTCGAGGTCCGTGACGTTCACTATACCCACTATGGTCGCCTTTGCCCAATCGAGTCTCCTGAAGGCCCGAACATCGGTCTGATTTCCTCGCTCTGTCTCTATGCCAAGATCAACGACCTGGGCTTCATCGTCACGCCGTATCGCAGCGTTGTCGATAGCAAGGTTGATATGGACAACGACCATGTGGTCTATCTCACCGCTGAGGAGGAGGAGGAGAAAATCATCGGTCAGGGCAATGCCCCGCTCAAGGAGAATGGCAGTTTCATCCGCGACTACGTGAAGTGTCGTCAGGATGCCGACTATCCTGTCGTCACGCCTGATCAGGTGTCACTCATGGATGTTGCTCCGCAGCAGATCGCTTCTGTCTCGGCAGGTCTTATCCCCTTCTTGGAGCATGATGACGGTCACCGTGCACTGATGGGATGTAACATGATGCGCCAGGCCGTGCCATTGCTGCACAATGATGCGCCGATTGTCGGTACTGGTCTGGAGAAGCAGGTCTGCGAAGATTCTCGCACGATGATCACCGCCGAGGGCGAGGGTGTCATCGAGTATGTCGATGCCACGACCATCCGTATCCTCTACGACCGCTCCGAGGATGATGAGTTTGTCAGCTTCGAGCCGGCTCTGAAGGAATACCGCATTCCGAAGTTCCGCCGCACGAACCAGAATATGGTCATCGACCTTCGTCCTATCTGTAACAAGGGACAGCGCGTGAAGAAGGGAGACATCCTCACAGAGGGCTACGCCACTGAGAATGGTGAGCTCGCATTGGGTCGTAACCTCCTGGTCGCCTACATGCCTTGGAAGGGCTACAACTACGAGGATGCCGTCGTTATCTCAGAGCGTATGGTGCGCGACGACGTGCTCACCTCTGTCCATGTCGATGAGTATTCTTTGGAAGTCCGCGACACGAAGCGCGGTGTGGAGGAGTTTACCAATGATATCCCCAATGTCAGCGAAGAGGCTACCAAGGACCTCGATGAGAATGGTGTGATCCGCGTCGGTGCTCGTGTGGAGCCTGGTGACATCATGATCGGTAAGATCTCCCCGAAGGGTGAGAGCGACCCGTCGCCGGAGGAGAAGTTGCTCCGCGCCATCTTTGGCGACAAGGCCGGTGACGTCAAGGATACTTCATTGAAGGCCAATCCGTCGCTCAGTGGTGTCGTCATCGACAAGAAACTCTTCTCTCGTGCAACTAAGACGACGGAGAGCAAGCGTCTGGATCGCCAGACGCTGCTGAAGATCGACGAGGAGTATGAGGCCAAGAACGAGGACCTGAAGGATATTCTCGTGGAGAAGTTGCTGGAGCTGACCGAGGACATGGTGAGCCAGGGCGTAAAGGATTACTCCAATGCCGAGATCATCACCAAGGGCAACAAGTTTACGATGGCTGCGCTGAAGAACCTCGACTATGAGGGCATCCAGAGTAGCGGATGGACGGACGACGAGCACACCAACTCGCTCATCCAGCGCCTCATCATGAACTATATCCGTAAGTACAAGCAACTCGACGCAGAGATGAAGCGTCGCAAGTTTGCCATCACCATTGGCGACGAGCTGCCCTCAGGTGTGCTCCAGACCGCCAAGGTATATATTGCCAAGAAGCGTAAGATCCAGGTCGGTGACAAGCTCGCCGGTCGTCACGGTAATAAGGGTATCGTCTCCAAGGTCGTGCGCATGGAGGACATGCCGTTCCTCGAGGATGGTCGTCCCGTGGACTTGGTCCTCAACCCGATGGGTGTGCCTTCGCGTATGAACCTCGGACAGATCTTCGAGGCTATTCTTGGTGCCGCAGGAAAGCGCCTGGGCGTGAAGTTTGCCACCCCGATCTTCGATGGTGCTAAGCTGGATGACTTGAAGGAGTGGACCGACAAGGCCGGACTCCCCAACCTCTGCTCCACCTATATCTACGATGGCGAGACGGGTGAGCGCTTCGACCAGCCGGCCACGGTGGGCATCACTTACTTCCTGAAGCTCGGCCACATGGTCGAGGACAAGATGCACGCCCGCTCCATTGGTCCGTACAGTATGATTACCCAGCAGCCGCTCGGTGGTAAGGCTCAATTTGGTGGACAGCGCTTCGGAGAGATGGAGGTCTGGGCCATCGAGGCCTTTGGCGCATCCCATGTGCTGCAAGAGATTCTTACCGTCAAGTCTGATGACGTCGTGGGACGTTCCAAGGCCTATGAGGCCATCGTCAAGGGCGACCCGATGCCTACGCCGGGTATCCCCGAGTCGCTCAACGTCCTGCTCCATGAGCTTCGCGGCCTTGGACTGAGCATCAAACTGGATTAAAGTACACCCCAAATACAGAAAGTAGAACATGGCTTTTAAAAGAGACAATAAAGTTAAGAGTAATTTCTCGAAGATTACCATCGGCCTCGCTTCTCCTGAGGAGATTTTGGAAAACTCCTATGGTGAGGTGACGAAGCCGGAGACCATCAACTACCGTACATATAAGCCCGAGCGCGACGGTCTGTTCTGCGAGCGCATCTTCGGTCCGACGAAGGACTATGAGTGTGCCTGTGGCAAGTACAAGCGTATCCGTTATAAAGGAATCGTCTGCGACCGTTGTGGTGTCGAGGTGACGGAGAAGAAGGTGCGTCGTGAGCGCGCCGGCCATATTGAGTTGGTCGTGCCCGTAGCCCATATTTGGTATTTCCGCAGCCTTCCTAACAAGATCGGTTATCTGTTGGGTCTGCCTACCAAAAAACTGGAGCAGGTCATCTACTACGAGAAGTATATCGTTATCCAGCCGGGTGTGGTCGAGGGCATGAAGGATGCCAACGACGAACCGCTTAACGGTTCCACGAAACTCGACTTGCTCAGCGAGGATGAGTACATCAATATAGTTGACAACAAGTTGCCCGAGACCAATGAGCTCCTGCCCGACGATGACCCCAAGAAGTTTATCGCCAAGATGGGTGCGGAGGCTATCTACGATCTCCTCTGCGAGCTGTCTCGTGAGGATGTCAATGGTGTGACGGGTCTTGACCTCCTTGCTGGTGAGTTGCGTGAGCGTGCTGCCAACGACTCTAGCCAGCAGCGCAAGACGGAGGCTTTGAAGCGTCTGCAGGTTGTCAATGCCTTCAATCAGTCGAAGGGCATCAACCGTCCGGAGTGGATGATCATGAAGATCGTCCCTGTCACGCCTCCCGACCTGCGCCCGCTTGTTCCCCTTGATGGTGGTCGTTTTGCCACTTCCGACCTCAACGACCTCTATCGTCGTGTCATCATCCGCAACAACCGCTTGAAGCGACTGATGGAGATCAAGGCCCCTGAGGTGATTCTCCGCAACGAGAAGCGTATGCTGCAGGAGGCTGTTGACTCCTTGTTTGACAACTCCCGTAAGTCGTCTGCCGTCAAGAGTGAGAGCAACCGTCCGCTGAAGTCGCTTTCCGACTCGCTGAAGGGTAAGCAGGGTCGTTTCCGTCAGAACTTGCTCGGTAAGCGTGTGGACTATTCTGCCCGTTCGGTGATCGTCGTCGGTCCGGAGTTGAAGATGGGAGAGTGTGGCCTGCCGACCCTGATGGCTGCCGAGCTCTACAAGCCGTTTATCATCCGCAAGCTCATTGAGCGCGGAATCGTCAAGACGGTGAAGAGCGCGAAGAAGATTGTGGATCGCCGCGAGTCTGTCATCTGGGATATCCTCGAGAACGTGATGAAGGGCCACCCTGTGCTCCTCAACCGTGCACCGACGCTCCACCGTCTCGGTATCCAGGCTTTCCAGCCGAAGCTCATCGAAGGTAAGGCTATCCAGCTCCACCCGCTGGCTTGTACGGCTTTCAATGCTGACTTCGATGGCGACCAGATGGCTGTCCACTTGCCTTTGAGCAACGAGGCTGTCCTGGAGGCACAGATGTTGATGCTCCAGAGCCACAACATCCTCAACCCGGCCAATGGTGCTCCTATCACCGTGCCTTCGCAGGATATGGTGCTTGGTCTCTATTATATCACGAAACTGCGTCCGGGTGCACTCGGCGAAGGACTCACTTTCTATGGTCCTGAGGAGGCCCTCATTGCCCGTAACGAGGGCAAGTGCGATCTCCATGCCAAGGTCAACGTCCGCGTGAAGGACCTTGTCGATGGTGTGCTCACCGACCGAATGGTAGAGACTTCCGTAGGTCGTATCATCGTCAACCAGATCGTGCCGGATGAGATCGGCTATTTCAATGGTATCATCTCCAAGAAGAGTCTCCGCGGCTTGATCGCCGACGTTATCAAAGCTGTCGGTATGGCCCGTGCCTGCGAGTTCCTTGATGGTATCAAGAACCTCGGTTATCGTATGGCTTACCTCGCGGGTCTCTCCTTCAACCTCGACGACATTATCGTGCCTGATGAGAAGGAAGCGATCGTGCAGAAGGGTCAGGATGAGGTCGATCAGGTGCGTGCCAACTACGGTATGGGTTTCATCACTGACAAGGAGCGCTACAACCAGGTGATTGATGCTTGGACCCACGTCAACAACAACCTCAAGCAGTCTGTGATGAAGCACATGACCGAGGCTGACCAGGGATTCAATGCCGTCTATATGATGCTCGACTCCGGAGCCCGTGGTTCTGCCGACCAGATTGCCCAGCTCGCTGGTATGCGTGGTCTGATGGCCAAGCCTCAGAAGGCTGGTGCCGAGGGCGCACAGATTATCGAGAATCCTATCCTCTCCAACTTCAAGGAGGGTATGAGCGTGCTCGAATACTTTATCGCATCCCATGGTGCCCGTAAGGGTCTGGCTGATACGGCTATGAAGACAGCCGATGCTGGATACCTCACCCGTCGTCTGGTCGATGTCTCTCACGACGTGATCATCACCGAGGAGGACTGTGGCACATTGCGTGGTTTGGAGTGTCGTGCTTTGAAGAACGGTGATGAGGTCATCTCCTCTCTCTCCGAGCGCATCCTGGGCCGTGTCTCCGTCCACGACGTGATTCATCCCAGCACCAACGAGGTCATCGTGGCTGCTGGCGAGGAGATCACAGAGGACAAGGCGCGCGCCATCGAGGAATCTCCCATTGAGATGGTCGAGATCCGCTCAGTGCTCACTTGTGAGAGCCAGAAGGGTGTCTGTATGAAGTGTTATGGCCGCAACCTTGCTACCGCCCGTATGGTGCAGTTGGGCGAGGCTGTCGGTGTGATTGCCGCCCAGGCTATTGGTGAGCCGGGTACCCAGCTTACGCTCCGTACATTCCACGCCGGTGGTGTGGCTGGTAACGCCGCTGCCAATGCGAAGATTGTAGCCAAGAACGATTGCAAGCTGGAGTTTGACGAGTTGCGTACTGTTCCCTTCGTTGATGATGAGGAGAAGGCTTGCCGCATGGTCGTCAGCCGTCTGAGCGAGGTCCGCTTTGTCGATGTCAATACGAACATCGTGCTCTCGACGGAGAATGTCCCCTATGGTGCTACGCTCTACTTCAAGCAGAGCGACAAGGTGAAGAAGGGCGATTTGATCTGTAAGTGGGATCCGTTCAACGCGGTCATTGTCAGCGAGTATAAGGGTAAGATCCATCTGCGCGATGTTGTTGATGGCATCACCTACCGTACCGAGACCGATGAAGCTACGGGTCTTATGGAGCGCATCATCACCGAGTCTAAGGACAAGAACCGCATACCGACGGTCGATATCGTGGCTGAGGACGCTGAGAAGCAGGCCGATGGTCACTATGCCGCCAACGATATCCTGGGATCTTACAACCTCCCTGTGGGTGGTCACTTGGAGACGACCCTCACCGAGGGTACGCTCATCACCACGGGTCAGACGTTGGTCAAGATTCCGCGTTCTGTGGGTGGTGCTGGTGATATCACTGGTGGTCTGCCTCGTGTCACGGAGCTTTTCGAGGCTCGCAACCCGTCCAACCCTGCTGTCGTCAGCGAAATCGATGGCGAGGTCGAGTTGGGCAAGGTGAAGCGTGGTAATCGCGAGATTATCGTCACGTCGAAGACGGGCGAGCAGCGCAAGTACCTCGTCAGTCTCTCCAAGCAGATCCTTGTCCAGGAGCATGATGCTGTGCGTGCTGGCACGCCACTTTCTGACGGTGTCATCACGCCGGCCGATATCCTTGCCATCAAGGGTCTCACGGCTGTTCAGGAGTATATCGTCAACGAGGTACAGGATGTGTACCGTCTGCAGGGTGTGAAGATCAATGACAAGCACTTCGAGATCATCGTTCGCCAGATGATGCGCAAGGTACAGATCAACGATCCGGGCGACACCACCTTCCTGGAGTTGGATTTGGTGGACAAGCTCGACTTTGCTGCTGAGAACGACCGTATCTGGGGTAAGAAGGTGGTCACTGACAAGGGTGACTCCGAATCGCTCTATGTGGGTCAGATCATCACTGTGCGCAAGTTGCGCGACGAGAACAGTATGCTAAAGCGTCGTGACCTCCGTCAGGTACAGGTCCGCGACACGCGCTCTGCTACGGCCACGCAGGTTCTGCAGGGTATCACCCGTGCTGCCCTTGGTACGAAGAGCTTCATGAGTGCCGCTTCCTTCCAGGAGACGACGAAGGTGCTCAACGAGGCTGCTATCCGTGGTAAGTCCGACCTCCTTGAGGGTATGAAGGAGAATGTCATCTGTGGACACCTCATCCCGGCTGGTACGGGCTTGAGACAGTGGCAGAAGCTCATCGTTGGATCCCAGGAGGAGCATGACCGCATCGTTGCCAATCGCAAGAACGTCATCGACTTCGCCAGCCAGGAAATGAAACAGGACGAGGCCTCTGTGGAGACGCCGACTCCCGCCGAGTAAGACTACTATTCCCTTGCTAAAGGGAACTGAGTAATAACCATCAAGCCGCAAGCAGGATCTATGCCTCGCTTGCGGCTTTTTCCTTCAATACCCAGACGACCTGCTTCCTATCTTTTCGGGTCTTGCGGTTTCATCTTTTCCGTGTGTATCCGACGCGCCTGCAGCAAAAGTAATGTCTCGTATTCTAAAAAATCTGCGATACATTTGGAAATCTCAAAAAAACTTTGTAATTTTGCACACACGAATCATCTTTGATTCATTGGACTTGTAGCTCAGTTGGTTAGAGCAACAGACTCATAATCTGGAGGTCCTAGGTTCAAGCCCTAGCTGGTCCACATTGAGCAAGGCAGTTACGACAAATCGTAGCTGCTTTTTTCTTTTTCGGCATAATGATGGGGAAAAGCATGAATATAATGATGTGTAATAAATACCATGTCGTAGGGACATAATTGCGGAAAATACAGTACTTTTGCAGGCAAATGAGCATGTGGGGCTCGCCTGCAAGCTGAAAGGATACTATTCAGTATAGCTTATGAATAAAGTAAAAGACGATTTCTTCCTCCATTCCAATAAGGTGGGACATATCAGCAAGGAGGATTACGACAAGATAGAACTATTGGTGAATGCGGCAAAGGCTTTTGCCCGCAGCACCTACCAGTGCGTCTATATCATCGACTATTTTCATCAGGATTTCGTCTATGCATCCGATAACCTTGCTTATCTCTGCGGATTGGAACCCGAGCAACTGATGGAGGCTGGCTATCAGATGTATATCGACCATGTTCCGGAAGACGACCTGCAGATGCTGCTCGAAGTGAACAAGAAGGGCTTCGACCTTTTCAACGAATTGCCTGTGGACGACCGGCTGGACTATACCATCTCATACGACTTTCATCTTATCAATGGCAGACACAGCCGATTGATTCATCATCACCTTACTCCTATCCTCCTATCTGATGACGGAAGAATCTGGCTCGCCCTCTGCACCGTATCGTTGGCAGCTACTGATGAACCAGGACATATCATTATGCAGAAGAATGGTGAGAGTAGCCATTATGAGTATTCCACCTCGCGCCACAAGTGGGAAAAGAAAGAAGGCATAACCTTGAGCGAGACCGAGAGAGATGTCTTGAGATTGTCTGCCCAAGGTTACACGATGAAGAATTTCGCCGACCGACTATGCAAATCGGAGGATACAATAAAGGCTTGCAAGCGCAACCTTTTCGCAAAGATGGGCGTGAAGAACATTGTCGAGGCGCTGTTTCATGCCGTCAATTATCAGATGATATAAAGTCAGGTTGTATGGAAGTTAACTCCTAAAACTCCTGATATATGAGTCATATCTCTTCCAACGATGGCGAGAGATAGAACTTAGGGAAGTATTTCACCTCCTTGCCTTCCGCAAGGTTCGCGAGAATGTTGACACAGTAGCCGGCGGCAATGCATGCCCCGATGCCCAGTTGCGGAAAAAACTTCTCAGAATAGTGCCTGATGGCTTCACAAGGTACAGGCATCTGCCAGAATATACCGTACTGCGAGATATACTTGCCCAGTGAGCAACGGAAATCATCCGTTCCTCTTTTCATCACTTCGCTGAATGGATAGCCTTTCGGTTTCTCTACGGCGAGAAAGGCAGCCTTGCCGAGATTGACGGCATGGATAACAGTGATGCCCAGCTCCTTGCATTTCTCATCGAAAGCAAACGAGGTTTCGTTGTCATGCAAGGTTGCATTCACCGCATACCGGATGCCCGACAAGTCGCATGCATCCACATCTTCCATCGTCAGCGTATCCTTTTCTATGCGATAGATTTGAAATCTATCTTCCTGCCGAGAGCTTTCATGGAAGTCATGGTGCAAGGCACAGGAGGCTATCAAGCCTCCCATGTCTGCACCACTAATCAACAGTTTTATTGGGTTGTTCATTTATAGAGAGATTTATTGTCATTACACCATTACCGGATGCTGCAGACAGATTACATTCTGTTCTTCTGGCTTCCTCCGGCACCTGTACCCTTATACTTGCTTCTTGTTATGTTGAACTTATACCGTACAGTAAGCGACACTTTGCTGGTTGACTGTATATCACTAATCAGCTCCTTCATTTTGCCATAATGCGCACTCATGTGGATGTCGTCTGTTCCAAACAAATCATAGACAAAGAGCTGGAACGACAACCGGTCTTTCAAGAAAGCCTTATATACAGATACATTGGTACAAAATCTTGGCTTATACGAATATATATTTCTTCCATATCCTTTTGTGGTATACGACATCATCCACGTTAACATTGCCAACTTGGTGTTGAAGGTATTATTAAAGCAGAATACTGCCATAGGTTTGTTGGATATTTTGCCATCATGTGCATCCATATCAAGCCACTGTTTTACCACAGATGCCGTAAATGAAGGATGCCAAATACCAAACGAAGGTCGCAAGTTGACGGAAGCTTCTACATGATTATATGCCTTTCCATTCACCGGTTTAAGCAGTCCTATTGCAGGATTGTCTTTGTAAGTCTCCACATTCGACATCATCGTATGCGAAGTATGGCTGTAGGACATGTCGAAAGTCAACCACTTGTAAGCCAACTCGTAGTTGAGATTTTTGCTTATCTCAGACACTAAGAATGGATTTCCTGTTTCATACGTGTAGCGATTGTCATACTGTATGCCGCTGCGCAAGTAATGATAGGAAGGGCGGTCGATGTCGGTAGCATAGCTCAGCTGCATCTGTACCTTGCCTACAGGCATCGACAAGCTGATGGATGGGAACCAATTGCCGTACGACTTGCTTTGCCCAGGCACATACTTGCCATATTCATAGTAGTTGAAGTCGATGTACTCGTATCTCAGTCCTGCTTCCATGCTCAGATTACCGAAATCTCTTGAATATGCCAAGAATGAAGACGCCATGCTTTCTGTTATACGGCTGTCGTCATCCGACACGAAGTTGGTTGGCACAACCTGATACTTGGATGTGCGATGCGTGTTGGAATATTCACCGCCCAAAGACAATTCACCACCCAACAACGGGTAGGAAAGCACCAACCTGGAAGCCAACAAACGATATTTCTTGTCAGTAAGGCTATGAACCGTCTGGCTCTGCGCGTCCATCCCCACCTCCTGATATTGCTCTTTGGTAACAACGTCCTCGTTATTCTTTGACCAAAGCCAGTCGGTATTGAAGTCGATGCCGAGCTTGCCAAGTTTTCCCACATAGTAAATGTTGCTTGAAAGAGTGCTCTTCTGCTCGAAGGAATTAGCGTGGCTGTCAGAGCTTTCCGTCTGATCTTCGTCTTGCAATATCGAAGTGCTCATTTTGCCGTTCCATGTTTGTTTTGGATTTCTAAGAAAACCGAAGTTGGCACCTATAGAGTTGTTGGCATCCAACTGGTAGCTGGCATCTAATCGAAAGTTCATGGCTTCGATCATACCTACTTGTCTTATCTCACTTTTCTGGTTCCAGGTCTTTTCAAGATAAGTCTTCTGCTGTAAATCTTGATTGTTTGGCTGGTACTGCTTTGCTCCAAAGGCGTATGCGCCCAAATCCAAGCCATTCTTGCGATAGCTCATATTCAATTGGCTATATCCACCGAAGTTTTTCTTCTCATCATATTCATCTGTGGTTGAGGCATCGAATCCGAAGCCATCGCCCAGTATCTTCTTCGTTGTGATACGGATGACCGCCCTGGTGCTGGCTGCGTAACGAGCACCAGGGTTGGTGATGACTTCCACCGATTTGATGTTGTCGGAATGTAAACGGTCCAGCTCGCTCTTGCTTCTCATCTGTCGTCCATTGATATAGATAACAGGCTCACCACGTCCGAAGACCGTGATGTTGCCATTCTGGGCAGACACTTTGGGTATGCGGTCGAGCAGGTGCTCCATTGTTCCTGCCTTCTCAAGTACGGATCCGACAACGGTTGTCGTCATTCCACCATTCTTCAGGATGGTCTTAGGCAGGGATGATTTCACCACTACTTCGCCGAGCATCTTGCTGTCTTCTTCCATCTTGATGATGCCTACATTCTCGCCTGTGCAATCCTTGCAGACGGTCTTATAGCCTACAGATGTCACCTTGATGATTCCGCCGTTGCAGGAAGAGTCGATGACAAAGCTGCCATCCTCTCCACTCACTGCGCCCTTGACGAACGCCGAGTCTGTTCTATTCAATAATACTACATTGGCAAACGCCAAAGGCTCGCCCTTGGCATCCATCACCTTACCAGTGATATTCTGTGCCATCGTCTGCGTCATTGCCGTGAGGCACAATGCAGCGACTATCAGTTTCTTGTTCATATTTCCGTACTTTTATATTATTCTGAGTGCAAAAGTAGGGAAAACGGCGACGACGCCTTTGACACAAAAGTGTATTTCCGAGGTGGATGGCGGAAGAATTACACTTTTGTGTATGTCCGAATTAAGCTCATTTGCCTGTAACTGCTAACTATCTTACCCTGTTATTGGCTGATGCCGCCTCTCTGGCCATAATCAGAGATGTGCCCACATTATTTGATAGTTTGGGTGATATCGACCTGACCACTGTTCTGTCTTCTCCCCGAATGTCTATGACCGGGCGCAATCGTCTGGTCAATCCGCAGAGCGCGTTAGCTCATCTCCATAGGCACACCTATATATAATAAACAACTGAAGCATCGCAAGCAAATCGCTGCTGGCGACACTTCAGTTGTGATGTCTGTCTTTACGTCTGTTGCTTATGTGCACCTATGCGTTTAGCTCGTTGATTTGTCTTATTACCTCATCGTTGCTGCGCTGCATTTTCGAGAAGATGCGATAGGCGAGGACGATGCCGCCGATAGCACCAATGATGCCGCCTACAATACCGGCATATATGGAATTTTGTTCAAACTCGAAAGCCTCCGCAGGCAGATGTGTCAGCGCCTCGATGCCGCTCCACACCAGCCACACCACGATGGCAGGTATCTCAAATATCATCTGGATGACGCGCAGACGCTTCATGCGTGTGAGTTTTGTGATTGTGGTGACCAGGTTGTTCCGGCTATAGTCAGCATCGCTCAATGCAGAGATGTTGATACGATAGTCGGCGAAGATGTCTATGACCAATACCGTCATGAGGAAACCGTAGTTCAGCCATGAGAGGTTGGCATACATCTTGATGCCCAGCCATGCGATGGCGATGAGGGGTAGAGTGCATATCTCTATGTATACAAATTTCTTAATCCACGACATGCTGCTTTTCATCGACTTGATGATGAGTTTTTCGTTCACTATCTTCTGTTTGTCGAGCTGCTCCTTGAATTGTGCCATCTGTGAGCGTATAATCTCGAGCTCGGTATAATTCTGGTTGTTCTCCATATTTGTTACTGATTATTCGTTAGACATATTCTTCAGTTGCACTCTTATCCTTGCCAGCCTCACCGACACGTTCTTTGCACTTATGCCGACGATTTCGCCTATTTCGCCGTAGCTTATTTGTTCGAGCCACAACAGGATGATGGCTCTGTCCAGTGGCTGCAGCCGGGCAATGCGCTCGTGCAGTATTCTCACTTGTGCGGTTTCCTGTTCCTGACTGTCAAAATAGTCGACATCCATAGACAGCATAGCCCTGTTGCGCCTGCGCTTCTTGCGGTCTATGGTGATACAGGTGTTGAGAGTCACGCGATATATCCAGGTCTTGATATCGCTCTTGCCTTGGAATGAATCATAGCCGTTCCATAGCTTTACCAGCACCTCTTGAAAGAGGTCAGCCACCTCGTCGGCGTCGTTGGAGAACATGTAGCACACCGCATATATTGTGCTGCGATTGTCCTTGACGACCTGCGCGAATAGTTGTTCTTTAGGATTCATATCTTTATTGTTCAAATCTTTCTAATCCTTAGACTCGCACTTCCCGGTGTTTGCTACAGCGAGGCAGTTGTTTTTTCCATTTTTTTGTTGACATTCCTCCTTGATGCCGTCAGCCCGAGTCACCCCGCTCAGCCTTTCCGAAACAAAAAAAATGGGGGAGGGAAGTCCCGAATACTACGAAAAATGTATAACCTTGTACTTGCGGTCTACAATCACCTTAAGAGCAGCATAGGGTAAGAACTCCAGCGAGCAGTCCTTCTATCGCAATTTCCGCAAGTTTGCCGGCATGGCGCCCGGCGAGTGGGATATCAAGATGCGACTCTGACCTCCCTTCTTCGCGTCTTTGTCCGTGGGGCTGGTGGCGCCTGCCGGTTTCTTTTCCTTTCTTCTCTTTCTGCCCGACTTATCTGTCCTGTGCCATACGTTTCACGCCGTTCATGATATACAGCCCGCGCTGTGGAATGGATGGGAGTCTGCGTCCGTCTATTCCGTAGATGGCTGTGCTGCGGTTGGCGTTCTGCCCGGTGGGGTCTGCTGTGGTTTCGTCTATCTTGGTCGACTCCGACGGCGTCTTCCTGTACAGCACGATTTTCCGGCGTAGGGTGTTGGCGTTCCATCTGTCCAGCCAAGCCCCGTTTCTCTCCACATCTACGTGTATCTCGTATGTACCCTCCGCCATACCGGCCAGGTCTACCGTGTGGCGGGTCATACTCGTCAGGTTGGTCTCGTTGTTGCGCGGTATGCTTACGCTGTAGCCCTTGCTTGCATATACCGTGGCGCCAGTGGTCGTGTCTACCATCCTGTAGCGTATTTGGGTCTTGCAGGTGGTCTGCGTCATGTATTTGGCATAGCCCGATATGCCCAGAGTCACCTTCGGCATCTGCGCCAGGTCAAAGTGGTGCGACGCCACGCCGTTGCCGTTCTCGTCGAGCAGCTTTACCGAGGTCACCGTCACGCGCTCTGAGTAGTTCTGCGGCAACACCTCTATCAGGAAGTCCTCGGGCACGGCGATGTCGTATACCGCCGGATCTTTGGTTTCCAGATTGTGGTCAAATTTGAGTGTCATCCTGTATTTGCCGGCTTTGAGCGCAAAGCTGCCATTGGTCCCGGTATACGAGGTCATAAACTTCACTATCCACGGAGTCGTCGTCAGGCGTTGCGCCACCATGTGCATCAGATAGGCATTGGGCACCACGTAGGTCTCGCCTTCCAGACTGCCCGTCCCGTGCAGCACCACCTTCAGCTCGCCTCTTGCCTGGCGTCTGCTCAGGTTGGATATGTTCAGCTGGATGCCCGTCATCTGACTGCTGTATTCATAGGCAGGCTCCAGTATTTCGGGTTTGCCCGCGAGCATCAGATGGGGCTTGTTGTCGTCTTGGACCAGGGTCACTTTGCCATTGTCTACAACCATCGGCACGCTGTTGCCGTTGACCATGGTGGTCCAGTCGCCCCACTTGTCGGTGGCGGCGTCTATCCTGCGGCGGCCCAACGGGCGCAGATAGTATGTGCCGTCGCCAGGGCCGTCTATCTCGCTGAGGTCTATTCCCCACCAGTCGTAGTCGTAACTGTACGACCCGTAATAGGTAGACCATGTCTGCGTGGCGGTGATGCCAAAGACGTGCAGACAGGTGCCGTCCTTGTCAAAGAGGCCGATGCCCAACTTGCCGGTATAGGCGCCGTCCTCGTTCTGCGCCAGATTGCGAGCGCCTACGCCTTTGAGTTGCGCCGGTATATAAGAAGAGGTGGTAAGCCCCTCACTCACCTTGAACTGCAGTCCTTCATCGTTGTTTATCGAGAGCACTACGGGTTTGGGCTTGAGTGGCTCTATGGTGCCGTTGTTGGGGTGTATCAGCAGCGCTATCTGCTTCTCATAGTAGCGGCCGTCGCTGTTGTATCCTCCGCCAGCCGTCGCAGCCGTGTTGATGTCAAAGTAGCCGTTGTCCAGACCTCCCCATCCCCAGTTGACATGCACCAGACCGTTCTCGTCATAGCCGTCATACACAAAGGCATGGTCTCCACCGGTCATAAACAGTGGACACCCCAACGACAGTTCGTTGTATACGACCTGCAGAAACTCTCCGCCGGGGAGCAGGTCTTTCTCGAGCTGGCGCACAGTGCAGTCATAGTAGTATTGCAGCGCGTTCCACACCTTGCCTTCGTCACTGAGGGTTCCGTTCACGCCGTATGTGGCGCGCGCCAGTCTGCCCAGGTCGCGCATCAGCACTCCCACAGCCTGGGCCTGGGCTATGCTGTAGCCGCCATTGCTGTAGTTGTCTATCATGTTGTCCCAGTCGTAGTAGTCGTATGCCATGGCTCCTTCGCCCTTGGTCACTCCCTGGGGTCTCATCTTCGGCCACTTGTGAGCCGACAGCACCTGTGCTGCCGCCGTGATGGTACATCCGGTATAGGTAGACTTGCCGCTGCTGCTCTTGGGCGTGTAGTAGTTGTAGGGATATTCCTGGCTCCACTCTGCGCTTATCAGTGGCTTTACGCTGGCTTTGGGCCTGTTGGCGTAGGCCGGAATCACGTTCGCCTCGTCTGTGCGCACACGCTCTACAGTGCGTGCATAGCTGTCCAGCAGTGCCCTTAATCCATCGGGCATGTTGTCGGTGTCCAGCCTGCCCTTGTCGCTGTAACCCAATACGCCGCCCACTCTGTCGTCGGCAGCCACGATGACAAAGCCTTCACCCTCCTGGCTGTTAAACAGGTGCAGCGCCGGGGCTTTGTCCTCTGCCGTGGTGTTGGCCTTGACCCTCTGCATGGTGCTGGCGTTGGCCTTTACCGGATTGTTGATGTATTTCTGCGCCAGAGCTTTGGCTTTTGCCTCGTCTACCGGGCCTGCCCAGATGCTGGTTGCGGCAGCCATTGCCACTACGAGGCTACATATAAGTCTTTTCATAAGTATCTGTTATATTTTACTTTACGATAATCTTTCTGCCGTTGACGATATAGAGCCCCGGTGCAGGTTTGCCGTAGACACGGCGCCCCATCATGTCATACATACGGTCGTCGCCATCGCGCTTGTCGCCCACGGCCTCTCCGATGCCCGTGGTGTCGCCTCCGTAACCATCCACACGACAACGTGCGGCGTTTTCTATCTTGTTGGTCTTGTTGTTGAACAGCACGGCCACGATCTCTATCTTGCTCTTGTCGCCTATGACGCCGTATCTGCTTATGTTGCTGAAGGTGGTGCTGTGCTTCTTCACCTCGTCCATGGCATACGGCCCGTCGAGCGAGTTGGCGATACCTCTCTCCATACCCTTCGACTCGATGGCTACATGGTTATACACCACTCCCTTGACCTTGCTATAGCCGTCGCTATAGTTGGCGGCGTCGGCATAGAACTTCATCTCCTCGGGGGCATCGGCGTAGCTCGGGCTTGAGTATTCGGCGTAGCTGGCCTCCTGCCGCCAGGCGGGGTTGGTCAGCCCGCTGGCGGTGAGCACATAGCCTACACTGTAGCTGCTGCCCTCCTCGGGTGTCATGCAGGGCTCCACCTCGGTGGTCACGTCGATGGCGTCGCCCGTCGCGTCCCACCGTGCGCTTACCCCGATGTTCATATATGTCACCTTGCTCTTCTCGCTCTGGTAGGCTGTGGTCACATCATATCCCGCCGCCTTGTTGTCGCGCGCTATCCATACTGCCGGCAGGGTGGCGGCATATCTGTCTATCAGACCTTCATACACCGTCGGCGACACCACCTTGCTGATGTCGTCGGTCTTGTGTACCGACACCGCCACGACATCGTCGGGAAATCTGCGTGCCAGCGCATCGGTGGCCACCAGACCTACTGGGCAGTGCCAGCACCACATGGCGGCATAGTCTTCCACCAGCACCCGCTTGACGGGCATCTTGTTTACCGTGCAGCGGGTGATGTAGGTATAGCTTACCGATGCCTCGTTGTAGGTTCCGTTTACCTGGGTAATGTTCAGCAGCACGTCTTCCTTGCCCAGCGTCTTGCCTGCCTTGATGGCTATCCCCACCGCGCGGGTCTCGCCGTCTTCGAGCGGAGTGTCCAGCGCGACGGTCATCGGTCCCTCGCTCTCTTTGCTGTCCATGTAGTACAGAGTGTAGGTGAAGCTGGTCACGCGGGTGTCGCCCCAGTTGGTCAGGTTTATCTGGGCCATGACTTCCGCATCGCCCGGCAGCATAAATACATCGCCCGCGGTCATGGGGGCTACTGAGTTTTTAGCCCGGCAGCCTATGGCGGCGAGCATACAGAGTAATAACAGTGACAGGTATCGTCGTCTCATGTGTCTGTTGATAGGGTTTCTATTTGTTAGAGTCTCTTCTCTGTCGTCGCTGGGCTTATCGGCCCAGGTCCAGCGTCCATTGGTTGTCGTCATTGTCTGCCAACACCTTCAGACTCAGCCTCCCCTCGCGGCAGGTCAGCACCGCCACGGTGGCAGAGTCCATCTTGTATCCACCGCCGATGTACACCGGGAACCCGCATCCGTCTACTCCCTGACGGTGCAGACGCGCGGTGTGGGTATGGGCACCGATGCCCAGGTCAAAGGGAGCCTTGGCAAGCATCCCTCCCCACATCTCGGTGCAGGGGCGATACTTGTCGGTGTTGCCGAAGATGGGGATGTGGCTTATCAGCACGCGATGGCGCGCCTGCTTGAACTCCTTGCTCTTCAGTTCATGCTTGATAAACTCCGTCTGGTCCATCCTGAGCTGCGTAAAGTCGTTGAGGCCGCCGTATACAGGCGTCGAGTCGGGCTTGTCTTCGCCCGGGTCGAGCATCACAAACCGTGTTTTGCCCCAGGTGAAGGCAGCGTAGGTCTTGTCGCCATAGTAGCCTATGAGGCTGTGCATGCCTGCCGAGTAGAAATTACGTATCTCGTGGTTGCCGCGCAGGAAGATGATGGGCTTCTCGGCACCTCCGATGGCATCGGCCAGACGGTGTATCATGTCGATGGCGTGGTTGCGGTTGCGCGGTTCGGACAGACAGTCGCCGTTGAATATCACAAAGTCGTAGTCCTCGTCCTTGGTCAGCTCTCTCAGCCTGCCGTAGGTCTTGCTCTGGTCGTGCAGGTCGTTGAAGACGAGGCAGCCGAAGTCGCTGTCATCGCCCGGAGTGCGGAATGAGTAGAATCTCGTGCGCAGCGTGTCGCCGCCGAAGTGGTTGGCATAGGCGCTCTTGTGCAGGATTTCCTGCACGCACACGCGGTAGTAGTAGTGGGTTCCGGGCTGCAGATGGTCGAGCTTTATGTTGTTTTCGATGTCATAGCACACCTCCTGGCCGTCCATCAGAGCGCGAGCCCTACGGGTGTTGAGCGTGTCGGTGCCGTATTCTATCCAGCAGTGGCCCACGCAGTTGGTCTGGAACATCACGTTCATCGATGTCCTTGTAGCCAGTTGCAGATAGGGCTGCGTGGTGAGCAGCTGCGCTGTGGGCGTGGGCAGTACGATGTCGGCGTAGATGGGGCGGTGGTCCGACGCCTGCGTGTTGACCACCTGCGCATTGAGCGTCACCGCCGGTTCGCCCACATAGGGGCGGTAGTTGGCCCACTCGTCGTCGGCTCCCGGCCGCTTCACGTCGCCATAGCTCTTGTATGCGGCGATATAGTCCAGACAGGCTTGCGGTTTGTCTGCGGGCCACGACTTGGCGTTCTTGCTGCAGATATGGAAGTCTTTCTCCAGCTCGCCGATGAATGTAGACCCTGGCTCGGCGTTCATGTCGCCGGCTATGATGAAGGGCTTGCGGCTCGCCCGTGCCATCTCTGTGATGATGGCGAGCGACGCCATGCGATCTTCCTCGGTCAGCGACAGGTGGGTGGCGGCAAACACGTAGTCCTTGAACTCTGCCACGATGATGGCGCGAGCCTCCTCGCGTCCGGGCAGTGCCCTCCGCTCTATCCGTAGCGGACGCTGTCGCGAGAGGATGCCTATGCCGTATCGGCCGCCGTCGAAGTCTATGGCCGCGGCATACGCGGCATAGTAGCGCATCGCGTCGGCTATCTCGCCCAGGGCATAGGTATGACCCGTGCGGCGTGTCATGCTGTCCACCTCCTGCACCGCCACCACGTCGGCATTGATTTTCTCGAGCACCCGGGCTGTGCGCAGATAGTCCAGACGCCCGTCCATACCCATGCCGTGCTGTATGTTGTACGACGCCACCCTCAGCCGGCTTTTCCCGGTCGGGGTCTGTGCTTTGGTGGCTATGGTTGTAGACAGAATGGTAGCGAGCAGCGCCAGCATGGCGCTTCTCATCAGGGCGAGGGTAGTGGTCTTCATCTCTTTTGTTGCTTGTGTAGTAAGTTATTTGTAGACTGCAAAGTTCGCAATAAATCGCAAAATGAGCAAGAACAAAGCCATAAATCCTTTGTTTTTCATGACAAATTGTGGCTCCGTCTCCGTCTCTTCCGCCTTGTCGTCCGCCCGAGTGGGGGCTGTCTGTGTGCCCGTTGCCAATGATTGTTGGCTGACGGGTAGTCCGAAACTCGCAAAAAATGTGAAAAACAGCCACGTTTTTCATAAAAAACACATCCGAGGCATTGCCCTTCACCCAACTTTCCCTACATTTGCAGCGAGAGTATTATGGATTATCGTGCAGCGCCAGCCCTTATGGCTGCTCTGCGGTGTAACTTAATTGTGTAGTATGAGAAAAACCAATGTCCTCCCAGCCGATGGCAAGCTGGGAATTATGCTTGTAGGTTGTGGCGCCGTGTCCACCACCTTCATGACAGGTGTGTTTATGACCCGCCGAGGTCTCGCCAAGCCCATAGGGTCGATGACCCAGTACGACCGGATACGCGTGGGACGCGGCTCCGACAGCCAGTATCTCCATTATTCAGACATCGTGCCGTTGGCGCAGCTCGACGACATCGTCTTCGGCACCTGGGATGTCTATCCCCAGAATGCCTTCCAGGCAGCCATGTATGCCCAGGTGCTCCAGGAGAAGGACATCCTGCCCGTGCGCGACGAGTTGGAGCAGGTGGTGCCCATGCCGGCAGCCTTTGACCGCAACTATGCCAAGCGGCTCGATGGCGACAATGTCAAGCCATGCCACACGCGATGGGAGATGGTCGAGGCGCTGCGTCAGGACATACGCGACTTCAAGCGCAAGCATGGCTGTGCGCGCATCGTGGTGCTCTGGGCGGCTTCCACCGAAATCTATGTGCCTGTCGACATGCAGGTGCATGGCACGCTCGAAGCCCTCGAGGCTGCCATGAAGGCCGACGATCGCCAGCACATCGCTCCCTCTATGTGCTACGCCTATGCGGCGCTGGCAGAGTGTGCCCCCTTCATCATGGGTGCCCCCAATACCACGGTCGACATACCCGCCATGTGGCAGTTGGCTGAGCAGACCCGCATGCCCATAGCCGGCAAGGATTTCAAGACTGGACAGACGCTCGTCAAGAGTGGCTTTGCGCCTATCATCGGCACGCGCTGCCTCGGACTGAGTGGCTGGTTCTCGACCAACATCCTCGGCAACCGCGACGGACTGGTGCTCGACGAGCCCGCCAACTTCCACACCAAGGAGGTGAGCAAGCTCTCTACCCTCGAGACCATCCTCAAGCCCACCGACCAGCCCGACCTCTACGGACACGGTAACGACGAGGACACGCAGTATTATCACAAGGTGCGTATCAACTACTATCCGCCGCGCAATGACAACAAGGAGGGATGGGACAATATAGATATATTCGGATGGATGGGCTACCCCATGCAGATCAAGATCAACTTCCTCTGCCGCGACTCCATCCTCGCCGCTCCGCTGTTGCTCGACCTGGCGCTGCTGAGCGACCTCGCCGCCCGTGCCGGCCGCTATGGCATCCAGCGCTTCCTGAGTTTCTTCCTCAAAGCGCCCATGCACGACTATACCTGTGGCGAAGAGCCCGTCAACAACCTCTACCAGCAGCACGCCATGCTCAAGAACGCTATCCGGGAGATGGGTGGCTACGAGGCTGACGAAGAGCTCGACTAACCCACGCCCCTCTACATATTTCTATCCTGTAGACAGGACTCCCGAACAAACGGCAGCGCCCAGTGCGTTGCCGTTTGCTTTTGGGGATGAGGCTGTGGGGCGTTTGCAGCAAATGGCCATAGCGAATATGATACAAAACGATTTGTGGCTTTTCAGGGCTGTGCCCTTGGCAGTCGTGGGCGGCGACAAATATCTGCGAGAGCAAGTTCTCCGAGATTTGCTACCGTTCACAGCAGCGCCTGCCTGGCGGCAGCGGGTCAATCCCTCTGCATCTTTAGGGAATTCCCCCGCCACCTTTAGGGATTATGCCTCGGCTGCTGCGTGCAGATGTGCTAACTTTGCAGGCAGAAGATAGAATTAATCGCATCAATAAACACATAGAGACCCATGAAGAGAAATGAATGGTTGGCGCTAATCGCCACAACACTGATGATGCTGGCAGTATGCCAGTCTGCACTCGCCAAGAACAGCAAGACCGTAGAGCGCGGGATGACCAAACAGCAGGTAGAGGCCATACTCGGCAAGCCCAAGTTGACCAGCTTCGACGCCTCTGGCGACCGATGGGAATACCGCAGCGGCGTATCGCTCTTGGGCAATGTACGTAGAATCCTCGTAGGCTTTGACCTCAGCGGACGCGTAGTCTCCTGCGACTCGCAGCTGGTGCCCGTTTATGAGAGCGGGGCTGCAGGCAGCCGCGAGCCCCGTCGCGGTGGCGAGGTGGGGTGCCCCATAGTGCCCGGCTACTACGACGCCAGCCTCGACGAAGCCTCGTTTGGCATACTGCGGGGCAAGATACAGCGTGCGGGCTTTGACTCTACCAAGTACGACCTGATAGAGGTGGCGTGTCTGGGCTGCTGCTTCACCTGCCAGCAGACCGCCGAGCTGATGAAGCTCTTCTCCTTCAGCGACGAGCGGCTCAAGGTGCTCGGACTGATGGCGTCGCGCATCGTGGATGTGCAGAACGCAGCCACCATCTACCGCCTCTTCACCTTCGACAGCGACAAAGACAAGGCTGCCGACATCATCAGCCGCAGCCGATAGACCGCCGATGGCGGCGTGGGCATCTGCAAAAAAAGATTAACAGTAGATAGAAATCAGGAGATTTGCCTTTGACTTAGGCAGCAAATGATTAACTTTGCAGTCGTATGCAGGATAACAATTACAAGCGTCTGCGCTCTTCATGGCTGCTGCTGTTGGTCTATGTGCCCATGCTGCTGGCCGTCACGCTGCACCGCCATGATGGCGTGCAGGAGGCCGATGATGCCTTCTACTGTGAAGACTGCGCCCGCAATGTACATCACGACGGCCACCTGGTGGCTTTCCAGCCCACCCTGCATGCCTGTGTGCTCTGCCAGTTGCAGGGTATACCCTATCTTCCACCACTCCTGCTCACGTGTGCGGTCATTGCCGTGCCGTTCTGCGTGTTGCGCCGTGTGGCCGCAGCCCCCTGTATGCGCCGCGCCCACGCCGCCAGCCCAGCCCGAGCACCTCCTTATTATGTCTTTGGACTGTAACAGCCGTTGCAGCCATTTTTCCCCAGCCTTTCGTGGTCGTCTATAGCGGTCGCGGCGCATTGTCTTGCCTGTTGTTGGAGCCATCTCTGGCGGCGCCGCAAGCCCTGCTGCCGGTTCGTGACGGATGATACGTGGACGCGTGCCTTATGTTACGAGCTCACGTGCCTTACGAAACGAGCTCACGTATCAAATGATACGAGCCGCTATCCATGACCACGGCGCCACCCCAGACCATCACAGATGATGACCACCGCAGCAGCGGCGGGGCACGACAGGCATGCCCGCGCCGTGGCGCAACGGTCGTCGATACACATAATAAGTAGAAACAAGATGAACACAATACAGACAACGATATGGCTGACCGCCCTGTGCGCGTCGGCCACAGCCCCAGCTATGGCTATAAACGAGCCGCAAGACACTACACGACATCTGCCCCTGACCGAGACCACCGTGAAGCTCGGCGAGGTGGTGGTGACCGGGCTCACCGGCAGCCAGCGACTCAGCCAGTCGCCCGCTCCCGTAACCCTCATCTCGCCCCGCCAGCTGGCCATGCAGCCCGCCACCAACATCATCGACGCTATAGCCCGCCAGCCCGGCGTGGCGCAGATTACCACCGGCAGCGGCATCTCCAAACCGGTGATACGCGGACTGGGCTACAACCGCGTGGTGGTGGTCGACGACGGCATCAGGCAGGAGGGCCAGCAGTGGGGCGACGAGCACGGCGTGGAGATAGACCCTCACTCGGTACACTCGGTAGAGATACTCAAGGGGCCTGCCAGCCTCATGTACGGTTCTGACGCTATGGCGGGCGTCATCATCTTCCATCGCTCACCCGTGCCGATGGCTGGCGACATGAGCGCCAATGTCGCCACCGGCTACCAGACCAACAGCGGGCTGCTGGACTACTCGCTCGACTTTGCCGGACACAAGGGGGCTATGGTGTGGGACACGCGCTACAGCGGCAAGATGGCCCATGCCTACAAGAACGCCTATGACGGCTATGTCTACGGGTCGTCCCTGCGCGAGCAGTCGCTGAGCCAGCTGCTCGGATGCAACTACCGCCAGGGCCACACGCATCTCACGCTGAGCTACTATCACCTCACGCCCGGCATCGTGGAGGGCGAGCGCGACCCGCACACTGGCGCGCTGGAGGTGCCTCAAGGCTACGACCCCAAGAGCTATGGCAAGCCCATGCCGTATCAGCAGATACACCACTACAAGGCGGTGGCAGACAACTCATGGATGGTGGGCGAGGGCAACATAAGGCTGCTCCTGGGCTACCAGCACAACCGCCGGCAGGAGTTTGAGGACGAGGAGCATCCCCAGGAGTGTGGCCTCGACTTCATGCTCCATACCGTCAACTACGACCTGCACTACCTCTCGCCCGAGAGGGGTGGATGGAAATTCTCTACGGGCATCAACGGCATGTGGCAACGGTCGCTCAACCGGGGAGAGGAGTTTCTGATACCCGCCTACAGGCTCTTCGACTACGGCGTGTTTGCCACGGTGAGCCGGGAGATGGGCCGCATCAGTCTGAGTGGCGGCGTGAGAGTGGACCACCGTCATCTGCACAGCGACGCCCTCGCCGATGCTGAGGCCGACGGCGGCTGGCGCTTCAAGGAGCTCAGGCGCGGTCTTGACGGCGTGAGCGGCAGCGTGGGCATGGCCTATGAGGTGGCCGACGGACTGCAGCTCAAGCTCAATCTGGCGCGTGGCTTCCGTGCGCCCAACATCAGCGAGCTCTCTGCCAACGGCGTGCACGAGGGCACAAGACGATACGAGCTGGGCAACCAGGCGCTGAAGCCGGAGCTGAGTTGGCAGATGGACCTCGGCATGACCTATTCGTCTACGCTGGTGTCGGCAGAGGTGGCACTGTTTGCCAATCGCATAGACCACTATGTATACAGCCAGCGTATGGCCGACGCTCAGCAGCGCCCCGTGGTCATCGACGGCACGCCTGTCTACCAGTTTAGCTCGGGCGACGCCCGCATCCTGGGTGGCGAGGTGAGTGTCGACGTGCACCCCGTGGAGCGCCTGCACATCGGCAACGCCTTCTCTTATGTCAACTCGGTGCAGCTGCACCAGCCGGCAGAGTCGCGGTATCTGCCGTTTACCCCTGCGCCGCGCTGGAGAGCCGATGTGAGATACGAGTTGATATGCAATAGCCGCTGGGTAGACCACCTCTATGTCAAGGTCGAGGCCGACTGCAATCTGCGGCAGAACCACTGCTATACCGCCAACGACACCGAGACTCCCACACCGTCGTATACGCTGCTCAATCTCTATGCCGGCGCCGACATCAAGAGTCGTGGGCGGCGCATCTGCACCCTCGCCCTCGCGGGCGAGAACCTTACCGACCGTGTCTACCAGAGCCATCTGAGCCGGTTGAAGTATCTCGACACCAACCCCCTGACCGGGCGCCGCGGCGTCTACAATATGGGTCGCAACGTGTGTCTGAAACTCATGGTACCGATAGCCCTATAACCACCAAAAAAGCAGCGCCAGTGACGGCGCTGCTTTTTTTAGCTCTGAGAGTGATGGCTCCCGTGGTGATGGTGATGTTATTCGTAGCGTATGGCCTCGATGGGGTCGAGACGGGCTGCCTTCTTGGCGGGATACCAGCCGAAGAAGACGCCGGTGAGGGTGCATACGGCGAAGCTCATGATGATGCTCCACGGCTCTATCTGCGTGGCGATGTGGAGGAAGGTGTTGAGGCATAGCGAGAGGGTCACTCCCAGTATGACTCCGATGATGCCTCCTGTCACCGAAAGGAGTATGGCCTCGATGAGGAACTGGTTGAGGATGTCGATGCCTCGGGCGCCCACACTCATGCGGAGTCCTATCTCGCGGGTGCGCTCGGTGACCGAGACATACATGATGTTCATGATGCCGATGCCGCCCACGAGCAGCGAGATGCCGGCGACGCTGCCCAGGAGGATGGTGATGGTAGACATGGTGGAGTTCATCATGCTCGAGATTTCCTCCTGCGAGCGTATGTTGAAGTCGTCATCGTCGGCCTCGGTGGTATCGGTGGCATCCTTGAGCTTGTGGTTGCGGCGCAGGATGTCGGTAATCTGGTTCTGGGCAGGCTCGGACGCCTCTTCGGTGATGGCCGAGCAGACGATGCCTCCGAGGTAGGTCTGGGCCATGATGCGCTTCATGACGGTGGTGTAGGGGGCAAGCACCAGGTCGTCCTGGTCCATTCCCATGCTGTTGTAGCCTTTCTTCTGCAGTACCCCAACGACGCGGAAGGGGATGCTGTTGAAGCGGACTACCTTGCCGATGGGGTCGCTGCCATCGGGAAAGAGGTAATCGACCACTGTCTGGCCGAGGATGCAGACCTTGGCTGCCGCCTTGATATCGGCGTCGGTGAACATCTCACCGTCGGCGACCTTGAGCTGGCGTATACTGAGGTAGTCCTGATTGACGCCGTAGATGGAGCTTTGGGTATTGTTGTTGCCGTAAATCCACTGCCCCGCGCTGTTGACCGTGGGCGAGATGGCGCTGATGTAGTTGCAGTCTTCCTTGATGCTCTCGTAGTCGGCCTGCTTGAGCGTCTCCATGGACGAGGCGTCCTGTCTCACGCCGCCCCTCATGTCGGCTCCGGGCGATATCATAATCATGTTGCTGCCCATCTCGGCGATGTTGGCCTTGATGCTGGCCTTGCTGCCCTGACCTATGGCGAGCATGGTGATGACGGCGGCGATGCCGATGATGATGCCCAGGGCGGTGAGGAAGGAGCGCATCTTGTTGGCGCCTATGGCGCGCAGGGCTATCTTGAATAGATTCTGATAATTCATATCCTTCTGTTTGGTTTGTGATGGTCTTGTTGTGGGTGAGTGTCACCTGGGGGCTACTCGTCGGTGGACACAGGCAGCGCTGCCAGCCCCTCGGCGGCAGAGAGTATGTGCTCGTTGGGGGTGTCGCTGATGATGTGGCCATCGCGCAGTTCGATGTTGCGGCTCGAGTAGCGGGCGATGTCGGGGTTGTGGGTCACGAAGATGATTGTGCGCCCCTCGGCGTAGAGCTTCTGGAAGAGCACAAGTATCTCGAAGCTGGTGCGCGTGTCGAGGTTGCCCGTGGCTTCGTCGGCGAGGATTACGGCGGGGTTGTTGACCAGCGCGCGGGCTATGGCTACGCGCTGCATCTGTCCGCCCGACATCTGGTTGCTCTTGTGGTAGAGCCGCTCGCCCAGTCCTACGGCCTCGAGGGCGGCGATGGCACGCTCCTTGCGCTCGTCGGCACCCACGGCAGGGTTGTACATGAGCGGCAGCTCGACATTCTCCACGCTGGTGGTCTTGGGGAGCAGGTTGTAGTTCTGGAAGATGAACCCTATCTTGCGGTTGCGCAGGATGGCGCGGTCGTTGCGGCTCATGGTGCGCACGCTCACACCGTCGAGGTAGTATTCGCCGCTCGACGGCGTGTCGAGGCAGCCCAACTGGTTGAGCAGGGTGGACTTGCCCGAGCCCGACTTGCCCATGATGGTGACAAACTCGCCCTCGTATATCTTGAAGCTCACTCCCTTGAGGGCGTGCACGGTCTCGTCGCCCACCTGGAAGTCGCGGCGCACGTGGTCGAGCTCTATCACGACTCGGCGGTTGTCGTTGTTGGTTGTATCAGCCATAATAGTCCTTTCTGTATATGGTTATCCTGTCCTTGGCTTACTTCTTCTTTCTTGGGCCGGGGCCTGAGATGAGTCCCTGGCTCTGCTGCGGAGCCTCGTCGGCATCGGGGGTGTTGACCACAATCTCGGTCACAATCCTGTCGCCCTGCTTCAGACCCTTGATGATTTCGGTGTTCATGCCGTCGGTCTGGCCGATGGTGACGGGGTGGGCGGTGAGCACCTTGTCGCTGAGCGTCCACACCTTGTTCTTGCCCTTGCAGTCGACAATCTTCATGTCCTTGCCCACGGTCTCTTTGGTGGGAGTGAAGCGGAGAGCCTTGTTGGGCACAGCGAGAACTCCGGCGCGCTCCTGGGTGAAGATGGTGACGTTGGCTGTGAGTCCGGGCTTGAGCTTGAGGTCGGTGTTGGGGGCAGAGATGACCACCTCGTAGGTCACCACATTGTTGGTGGTGGTAGGCTCGAGTCTCACCTGCTTGACCTCGCCCTCGAAGGTGTCGTCGGGGTAGGCGTCGACGGTGAAGGTGACGCGGTCGCCCTCCTTGATGCCGCCTATGTCGGCCTCATCGACATTGGCTACCACCTGCATATTGGTAAGGTCCTTGGCGATGGTGAAGAGCTCGGGGGTGTTGAAACTGGCAGCCACGGTCTGGCCTTCCTCCACGCTCTTGGAAATCACGGTGCCGTCGATGGGCGAGGTGATGGTGGCGTAACCCAGATTGGTCTGCGCTCTCTGTACGCTCTCTCTCGACGAGGCTACCTGCTCCTTGGCCTGATGGTAGGTGAGCATCGCGTTCTCGTACTCATCGGCGCTCACCAGTCCCTTCTTGAAGAGCGTCTGGTAGCGTTCCATGTTGGCGGTCTGGTACTTGAGGGTGCTCTGGGCACTGGCGAGGTTGGCTTTGGCGATGTTGAGTTCGCTCATGAGATTGGTCTTGTCGAGCTCGGCAATCACCTGTCCCTTCTTGACCTGGGTATTGTAGTCTACATAGAGTTTGCTGACGATGCCGCTCACCTGCGTACCCACGGTGACAGAGGTTACAGCCTCGATGGTGCCCGTGGCGGTCACGCTGTTCTGCAGCGTCTTCAGCGCCACTTGGTCTTGCTTGAAGTTGATTTCCTCCTTCTCCTTGCCGCCGGAGAGTGCCCAGGCAGCAACACTGATGACTGCCACCACGATGACGGCAATCCAGATTTTGCTGATTCTCAGTTTCTTCATAATCGTGTATGTCTATTTGTTGTTGTGCGTTGTGATATCAATAAGCGTTGGCAAGACGGCTCTAATGGCGTCCGTCTCTGTAAAACTTAAGCATATTGACATTGAGGATGGTGAGATATTTGGCCTGGAGCTCGTTCTGCTTGGCCATGAGCAGATTGTCTTTGCCGGTGCGCAGCTCGACGATGTTCTTGAGGCCCAGCCTGAACTGCTCGCTCAACAGGTTGTAGCTGGTCTGGGCACTCTCGCTGCTGGCTTTGGCTGCCTTGTATTGGCTCTGGTTGGTTGACGCCTGTAACCAGTAGTTCTCGATGGTCGAATAGAGTGAAGTCTGCTCGTTTTTGAGGTCAAGCTGGATGCTCTCGCGCTGTATAATTGCCTTGTTGACCTGTGTCTTGGTGGTGCGGTTCTCGAAGAGTGGGATGCTGATGCCTATGCCGGCGCCCATGTTGAAGTTGGTCTTCAGCTGGCGGGCCAGGGCGTTGTCGTTCATCGATGTGTTGTTGGTCGAGATGCCTGCGTTGGCGCTGATGGTGGGCAGCTTGCCAGCCTTGGCAATCTTGATGCTCAGATCGTTTTGTGCCAGCTGGTTCTGGTATGTCTTAAACTCGGGGCGGTTGTCGAGGGCGGCAGCGTAGACACCGTTGAGCGCAGGGATGGCGTCGAGCGCCATGTCGTCGGTAGTGGCTGGGGTGGCGATGTCGAATTCCTCGTCGCTGGTAATCTGCAGGAGTTCCTTGAGCTGGCGCTTGAAGTTCTTCACGTTGCTCTGCGCCTGCACCACGTTGTACTCGTCCTGCGCGCGCTGGGCAGTGAGCTGGGCGAGGTCGGCTTGGCTCATCTTGCCGATGCTCACCATCTCCTTGCCGCGCTCTTCGTTCTTTCTGCTCGAGGCACAGCTCTCCTCGTTTACCCTGACGGCTTCGGTAGAATAGAGTATCTGCACATAGAGTTGGGCTATCTGTTCCTGCAACTTCAGTGCCTGCGTGGCTGAGTCGAGTTGGGCTGCCTCTGTAGCGAGCTTGTTGAGCTTGACTTGATTATGATTTTTGTTGCCGTTCCAGAGGGTGTAGTTGCCCGAGACCGAGTAAGTGCCGTTGTAGTAGACCTTGTCGACGCTGGCTCTGGAGAATCCGTCGCAGCTGATACCGCTGGCCATCCAGGGTGTGTAGTTGACGTTCTGGCTGGTACTTGCGCTGAGCGAGGGGAGCAGCGCGGCTTTGGCCTGGAGATAGTCCTCGTTGGCGCTGGCCTTGGCGAGCCGCGTCTTCTGAAGCGCGATGTTGTTGGCAAGGGCATAGTCGATGCAGTCCTTGAGCGTCCACTCTCTGGCGTGGGTCACCGCAGGCGCCGTCACAAGGAGCAACGCCACCATGAATAGTTTGAAGTTCCTGTTCATAATCATCTTGTTGTTTCTTTTTACCTTTATTTTGGATGGTTTTGTCAGTATAATGATGTTTTTGATGGACAAAAGTTTATTGTCAGACATGATTATTAACAACTTTTGTGATTGCGGCGTCCGAGTGTAACTGGTTCCGACATATTGATTGTTAAATATTCATCGGCTCTTGTTTTTTTAACACAAAATATTTGTTCATTATCACGAGAATACATTAAATTTGCAACATGTCAATCAACTAATTGATAACATCACTATTGTCAATCCCCTAAAATAGAAGAAGTATGAGAAAGTTTATTCTTTACAGCATCCCATTCTTTTTTATTAGTATGATGGTTTTGTTGTCCTGTAGTGAGAATGCTAACGATGTGCTAACTACCCCCAAGGTCTCGTCTATCACCTCCTATGTAGATGAGAACGTATCGCTCGCTTATGCTGAATTGGGCAAACTCCCCGATGTATATACCAAGGGGATGGACAAGGAGGAAAAAGAGGCTTGGGAGAAACTAAGTACCAAGTATCGTATCAAGAAAAATGCTCTTTCGTCCAAGTTCTATCAAGAACACAAAGCTGAAATTATCGAAAGGATAAAATTCTTATACCAATATGCGGTGGACAAGAACCTGCCTCCTACAAAACTCTCATTTATTTGGGCAGATAAAGAAACTGCAATAAAGCCTCTTCGCCTCTTAAATGGTAATGACTCAATAGATGTAGATGGTCCCGATGTGGATTCTGATTCAGGTTATGTCGATAAACCAAATGTTAAAAGTTACTATGCGTCTGTATATTGTACGGCGTATGGTGATCATAATAGAGGTATTTCAATAACGGTAGGCTTGCCTTATGAGGTTGTTGAAGATGGGTATGATGTCAGCATAGAAGCGACTGGCCCAAGCACATATACACTTGAGCCTACCAATGCCTCTTTTTCAGGTTATGCAGGTATGACCATCAGTGATAGGGTAGCCTTGTGTCAGATTAAGGGAGAAATCTATTATAATTATTGGAAATACCCTGTTAGTGATTATTCGACTTGTGATTTATACGAACAATTTATAAAAAACAAACCTCGATGCTGATAATTATGAAAAGAATTACGATTTTGATAAGCATGTTGCTGATGGCACTATGCTGGGCTTATGGGCAGAATCATGTCCCTGGTTATATGCCACATACTAAGCGTGGAGAATTGCCGCCCGCATGGATTAAGAACAAGGTGACAGATGCACAGTATGACTCGTTGGCTATGCTGTCTAAGTATTATTGGGTGAATTATGACTACTTCAAGCAACGCAATCTTACAAAGGAGCGTATCAGTACCTATGTAAGCGGCATAAAGAGATTGCTATCTGAAGAGAACTTGAAGCAGATAAAGCAACTGAAGGATGCCCCCAACTATTACGACGCTTATCCAGAGACTGCGTTTCTAAAGCCCTTTATGGTATTGCCCAATGCCGATGGATCTAAGCAGATGAAGTATATCGTCTATTCGGAAATAGATGGTTATGATGCCCATGTGATGGTCGAGGTTCGGGTAAATAAAAACAAGAATGGCAATATTGTTTTCTCGAATTTCAGGTTGATTCCTTATAGTGTATCTGGACTAAAGGTGGAGATTGATAATATGAATTTCAAATCAGAGAACCGTCCAAGTTACCCAATAGTATATGAAGGAGTCTATGATATGCAGTCGCTTGTGTCCGCATTTAGTATATGTGGCTTGCTCAAGTATGAAGATGCCAAGGGATATAATCATACCGAACTGGCGCAGCGGTCATTCTATCTGTTAACCGAGTAATTGGCAGATAATTTGGATAAAACGAGGAGAGCCATCCGCCCAGCCAGTAGGTTGAACGGATGGCTCTCCTTTTGGTGTATGCAGCACCATGATGGTGCCATGTGTTGCTTGCGAGTCTTTTTTACTTGCCCTTAGACACCAGCTCTACGGTGTCGCGTGCGATAACGATTTCCTCGTCGGTAGGAATCATAACCACCTTGACCTTGGAGTCATCGGCAGAGAGAACCTGCTCGACGCCGCGGCAGTGGTTGCGCTCCTTGTCCATCTTGACGCCAAGGTACTCCAGGCCAGAGCAAGAGTCCCAGCGCACACCTTCCTGGTTCTCGCCGACGCCGGCGGTCCACACGATGATGTCGACGCCATTCATGGCAGCAGCGTAGGCACCGATGTACTTCTTGATGCGATAGTTGTACATCTGGAGGGCCAGGTGGGCACGCTCGTCGCCTGCCTTGTCGGCAGCCTCTACCTCGCGCATGTCAGAACTGAGTCCGGTGATGCCAGCCACGCCACTCTCCTTGTTCAGGAACTCTGCCATCTCCTGGGGAGTCTTGCCCAGCTTCTCCATGAGATAGGTTACGGCAGAGGGGTCGATGTCGCCCGAGCGCGAACCCATCATCACACCAGCCAATGGGGTCAGACCCATAGAGGTGTCGATTACCTTGCCATACTGAACGGCTGCAATCGAGGCGCCGTTGCCGATGTGGCAGGTGATGATACGCTGCTTCTTGATATCCACACCCAGGTACTCGCACACGCGCTGAGAAACATAGCGGTGGCTGGTTCCGTGGAAGCCATAGCGGCGCACGTGGTACTTCTCGTACAGCTCGTAGGGCACGGCGTAGAGATAAGCGTAGGCGGGCATAGTCGAATGGAAGGCGTTGTCGAAGACTGTCACCTGGGGAGTATGGGGCATGAGCGCGTCGACGGCACGGATGCCACGCAGATGGCCTGCATTGTGAACGGGAGCCAGGTCGCAGAGGCTCTCGATACCGTCCTCTACTTCCTTGGTTACGATGCAGCTCTTCTCAAAGAGGTCGCCACCCTGCACGATGCGGTGACCTACGGCGTCAATCTGGTCGAGGCTCTTCAGCGCACCATACTTGGGGTCGAGCAGCAGGCTGAATACAAACTTCACGCCTTCCTTGTGGTCGGGCATGTCGTGCATTACCTTTTCCTTGCTGCCGTCTTTGAGGGTCACTTTCACGAAGGCGTTGTCCAAGCCTATACGCTCGGCGCCACCCTGTGCCAGCACGCTCTCGTCGTCCATGTTGTACAGCTTGTACTTGATGGAGCTGCTGCCACAGTTCAATACTAATACTATCATTGTCTGTTTCTTGTTTTAACGGTTATGCTTTCTTGGCGTCCTGTGCCTGGCAGGCAGTGATGGCGACCATGTAGTAGATGTCGTCGACCGAGCAGCCGCGGCTGAGGTCATTGACGGGGCGTGCGATGCCCTGGAGGATGGGGCCGATGGCGATGGCTCCGCCCAGACGCTGTACCAGCTTGTAGCCGATGTTGCCTACCTCGAGGTTGGGCACTACCAGCACGTTGGCCTTGCCGGCGATGTCAGAACCCTTGGCCTTCTTCTCTGCCACAGCGGGCACGAGGGCGGCGTCGGCCTGCAGCTCGCCGTCTACCTTGAGTTCAGGATATTTGTCGTGGGCTATCTGTGTGGCCTCAATCACCTTGTCGATGATGTATACGCTCTTGCCGGTAGCCTTGTCCTTGGCATCCTTGGCGCTGCCCTTGGTCGAGAAGCTCAGCATAGCCACGCGGGGCTCTTCGATGCCAGCCACGCTGTGGGCGGTTTGGGCTGTGGTGTAGGCTATCTGGGCCAGCTGGTCGGCAGTGGGGTTGGGGGTTACAGCCACGTCGCCCATGACTACTACGCCGTCCTTGCCATACTGCTTCTGGTCGGTGATGAGCAGCATAGCGCCACTCACGCATGAGATGCCGGGAGCGCACTTGATAATCTGCAGAGCTGGACGCAGTGTGTCGCCAGTGGTGCTCAGTGCGCCGGAAATCTGACCGTCGGCGCCGTTGGTCTTGATGATCATACAACCGAGATACAGGTTGTTCTTCACCAGTTCGCGAGCCTGCTCGATAGTCATGCCTTTGCTCTTGCGGAGTTCGGCGAGCAGAGCAGCGTATTCCTCGCTCTTGGGATTGTCAGATGGATTCACAATCGTAGCCTTGTCGATATTCTCCAAGCCCCACTCTTTGGCGAGCTTGTGGATGTTGGCAGGGTTGCCGATGAGAATGATGTCTGCGATGTCGTCAGCCAATACCTTGTCGGCTGCCTTAAGAGTGCGTTCCTCTTCAGCTTCAGGAAGCACAATGCGCTGCTTGTCTGCTTTGGCGCGCGCTACAATCTGTTGTAATAAATCCATAGTTATTCTATATCTATTCTTAACTTAGTTCCTTATGGTTTTAGCGGTTCACGTTAAGCCGCTGCAAAAGTAGTAATTTTTTTTGATAATCACCCCTTTGCACGCATCTATTTTTTCTTTGTCTCTGCCCTCAGCTTATCAGCTGTTGGGCGAGGATACTCTCGAGTTCCTCGGCAGAGAGTCTCAGTCTGAAAGTGCCGCGGATGGCCACGGCTATGCGGCCCGTCTCTTCGCTCACCACGATGGCTATGGCGTCAGAGCTCTGGGAGATGCCCATGGCGGCGCGATGGCGCAGACCAAGTTCCTTGGGGATGTCCATGTCGTGGCTCACAGGCAGGATGCAGCCCGCAGCCTGGATGCGGCGGTGGGCGATAATCATGGCACCGTCGTGCAGCGGCGAGTTCTTGAAGAAGATGTTTTCGATGAGCCGCTGGTTGATGTTGGCATTGATTACATCGCCCGTCTCCATGATATCGGTCAGCGGGGTGGTGCGCTCGATGACGATGAGTGCGCCCACCTTGCCGCGCGACAGGTTCATGCATGCCATCACGATGGGCATGATGGCCTCCTTGTCCTCATCCTCTTTCTTGGTGGCGGTGTAGAACAGGCGGAAGATGTTTTTGAACCGCTGATGGGCGCCCAGACTGTACAGAAACTTGCGTATCTCTTCCTGGAAGAGGATGAGCAGGGCCAGTACACCCACGCTTACCAGTTTGTCCATGATGGCTCCCAGCAGACGCATCTCGAGTACATGGGTCACGAAGAGCCACAACACCACAAACACCATGATGCCGATAAACACATTGAGCGACCGGCTTTCCTTCATCAGCCGGTAGATGTTGTAGAGCAACAGCGCCACCAGCAGGATGTCGATTATGTCTTTTATGCCAAAATCAAAAAACACGTTATATAACTTCTTTGGTTAGTGATTGCTTCATTTTCTCTACCACCGCCACGGTCTGCACCGCCTCTGCCACATCGTGGACGCGCAGTATCGAGGCGCCGCGTTCCACCGCCAGTGCGTGGAGGGCTGTGGTGCCGGGCAGAGATGTGGCGGGAGTGCCCCCGATGAGCTTCCATATCATCGACTTGCGCGATATGCCCACCAGAACGGGCAGATGGAGTGCCTGCAGTTCGGCCATGCCGGCCATGAGTTCATAGTTCTGCTCGAGGGTCTTGCCGAAGCAAAATCCCGGGTCGAGTATGATGTCCTTGGCGCCGCGGTCGCGCAGCTGCTGTATCTCTCCGGCAAAGGCTTTCATCATCTCCCTCAGTGTGGGCTTGACCGACATGAGGATGTAGGGGCACTTCAGTTCGCCCACTACGTCAAACATGCTTTCCGCTTCGTGTATCGGCGTGTTGACGATGCCCGTCAGACCGCCTTCGCTCACATCGTTGATGATGTCGGCACCCCAGTCGTTGATGCAGCGACGGGCGAGCGCCGGACGGTAGGTGTCTACCGAGACCACGGCATCGGGAACCTCGCGGCGCACGATGTCGAGAGCCCAGCGCAGTCGCCGTCCCTCTTCCTCTTCGCTCACTTCATAGGCACCCGGACGGGTCGAGAAGGCTCCGATGTCTATCATGCTGCCGCCCTGGGCCAGAATCTCTTCTGCGCGCATAGCTATCTCGCGCTCGGTCTGCTTGCGGCTGCCCTCGTAGAAGCTGTCGGGCGTCACATTGATTATTCCCATGACCTGCGGATGCGAAAGGTCCATAAGGCGTCCACGTATATTCAGCGTATATTCCATGTTATCTTAATATGTTACAAAGGTAGTGCAAGTCGAAGACAATGCAAAGAAAAAACAGATGTTTTTTCTAATTTGCATTGTTGAGGCGACGCCTACCTTATCTATAGATAGCGCCAGCGGAGGCTCACGCAGAGCCGCCTCGATGATATAGGGGATAGCCCGCCAGCCCTTAATGACAGTCCTTGAGCAGAAAGGCCATATAGAGCGGCAGGATGAGAGTCTGCGGAGCAGTGCCAATGTTCACATCACCCAGTTTGATGACACTCGATACATGATACTTGTCGGGGTTGCCAAGGATGGTCTTGGCGCTTTTGATGTTGCCGTTATTGGCTTTAACTTCTACCAGCGTACATTCGTCGTTGTATCTTGTAACGAAGTCAATCTCCAGGCCCGAATCCTTGCGGAAATAATAGAGCTTGCGATTCATTTTGCCGAAGATGTCGGCCACGAGATTTTCGAAGATGGCACCCTTGTATCCATAGAGATTGCCTCTCAGGATGTCGGCCGCAGTGCCCTGTTCGAGCATGCTGATGAAAAGGCCCGTGTCTGCCATATACACCTTGAACTGGTCGGTGATGGCGTTGCCATCGAGGGGGAGCTCGGGCGTCGAGAGGTTGTAGCAGCGACGTATGATGCCGGCATCTTCAATCCATTGCAGACTGCCCTGATAGTTGCGGCCTCTGCCGCCAGGCCTCACGGTGGTGTAGGCGAACTTCTTGTTCTCCTTGCTCAACTGACGTGGTATCGACTCGAAACATTCCCGTATGCGTGGCTTGTCTTCCTGGGGTGCGTATTTCAGCATATCGACTTTGTATTCATCAACGATGGCTTGCTGTATATGCAGAACGGACTGCATGTTGTGGGTCTCCATAAACACGCTCACCGCTCTTGGCATTCCGCCGACAATGCAATACTGCAGCAGCAACTGTCGCATCCTCTCGTGGACAGCTTCCTGCACAGGAGTCCTTTGGTCCAGACACGTTGCAGATAGCCGATGGTCATATCGTTGATGCCATTGGCCCAAAGCCATTCCTCGAAATCCATAGGATACATGTCGATGATGGTCTCATAACCCACGGGGATAGGGCCTTCGGTCAATTCGCTGGTATGGTAACCGCTGACACCCAGTAGCGAACCAGTGCCGATGACATCGTATCTGCCGTCGGTCTTGAAGAATTTCAAGGCAGTGCGCGCACGTGGGCACTCCTGTATCTCGTCAAAGATGATGCAGGTCTTGCCAGGCACGAAGTTGCAATCGGGGATTAGGGTGGAAAGCGTCATACAGAGGATGTCGATGTCCAGACCACCCCCAAACACAGCCTTGTATTCCGGGTGTTGGAAGAAGTCGAGATAGACCACATGCTCATAGTTTTTGTGGGCAAAATCGAGCACTGAGTATGTCTTTCCACACTGGCGACATCCCTTAATGATGAGGGGCATCTTGTGCTCATCGTTCTTCCATTCTTTGAGATACTTCTCAATTTTCCGTTGAAACATTTGGCTCTTAGCGAATTAGTGGTTGTTGATATTGTGACCGCGCACATTTTTCAAGGGACTTTTCTTGAAACCGCGCACATTTTCCAAGGGACTTTTTATGGATTTGCGCACATTTTTCAAGGGACTTTCCGCTGCAAAGATAAGACAAATTGGCGAAAAAGCAAAGAAAAATGGAGAAAAGACAGCCCGCCTGGGCAAAATAGTTACGCTCTCTGCCCTTGTCGCGGTAGTCTGCCAAAGCAGAGTGTGGCTGTCGCCATGTACTCCAGTGGTCTCTGCGACCAGTCTGAGGGCTCTTGCAGGCAACGCCACTTATGCCGTTTCCACCGAGTAGCCCGCAACCCGCTGCATATCAGCCCGTCGGCGGCGTGGTGACCATTGTGGCGGGTTCGTATCGTATGAACCGTGGGCTCGTGGCATTTGATACGTGGGCTCGTGACATAAGATACGTGCCCACGTGCCTATTGGTACGAGCCAGCCATCGTCATCGCAGCGACAGCCGCTGCCCTCTCGATATGGGCGAGGGTCTCTCTGCGCTCCAGCGGACTAACGGTATAAACGGCGAAGAGGCTGTCAGACTCTCTCGGGGAGATGGGTCTGGCAGCCTCTTCTATGGTTTAGGCTCTATAGGGAGCTGTAGGCTTACTTGGCGGCCTGCACCACGGGGATGCGGAACAGCTCGCTCCAGTTGTCGCTGTCTACGATTACCACGTCGAGCTTGCGCTCGGCGCCAGTGGTGTTAGAGGTAGCGCTGATGCGGAGTGCATCGAGATTACCACCGGCTGTGAGCCATGCTGCATCGCCTTCAACCTCGGTGTCGGTGCCTGCCTTGCATACCAGTGTCACGTAGCCGCCGTCGGTGGCCACGTAGAATGTCTTGATGTGCTCGGTGGCGTCGTCCTTGTCAAAGGTTGCTGCGAAGTTGAGGGTGGTCTTGTTGGCGAAAGCCTTGGTCTTGTTCTCGTCGGTGAAGAGCTTGAACATGGTTGCTCCGCTCATGGTCATCTGGTTGACGGTGATGTCTACAGACTGGTCGCCGGCAGTGATGGTGATGGTACCTGCGAGCATCTCGCTCATGCTGGGCTGGAGGTAGAACTCCATCTCCTCGCCGCTCTTGCCGCGGGCCTTGGTGATGACGAAGTCGGCGTCATTGCCCATCATGGCTGTTGCTGTGGCGTGCCAGCGGCTGGCGTTGGTGGTCACCTTGACCTTGACTACGGCCTTGTCGTTCTGGCCCATGTATGAATACATGCCGCTATACTCCTGCAACTGCTCTGACTCGATGCTGAGGGTCACGTTCTGGGGGTTGGCGCCTGCCTGTGTGACTGAGAACTCGAGTACTGATGAGCCTGCGAGCAGCTTGAATTTGGCAACGCGGTCGGCGGTAGATGTGTTGGCACCGGCGGTAACAGCTATCTCAGAGGTGCTCTTTACTGTGGCGATACACCATGACTGCTCGGTGACTTTCTGGATAGAGAGGTCGGTCAGCGGAGCGTCTGTCTGTATCTTGATAATCTGCTCGCTGAGTGCGGCGGGGTCTACGTCGAGGGCTGCATCGCTCTCGTTGACCAGGCTCACATTGTAGGTGGGTGCTGGTGCGGGGTTGTCACTACTCGAGCATCCGCTCATGGCCATAGATATGGTCAGTGCTACGACTGCCACTCTCAAATAATTCATAAACTTCTTCATCTTTGTTTCCTATTAAATGATTTATATTGGGTTGTTAACTCATTTACTTCTTGAAGAGCTTGTTGAGCACCGTAACCTGGTACTCGTAGAATGCGCGTGTACGTGCGTCGCCGCTACCCATTCTCGACTTGTAGAGATTGTGTATCTTCTTGAGGGCAGCGGTGATGAGAGGACGGCCCACGCCGGCAGAGAGCTTGGAGCCGCTCATGTTGTGGCGGGCATAGGATACCTCGTCGCTGCTGGCGGCGCAACCGGCGTTGCAGAAGCTGTGAGAGTCGGCTGTGGCCTGGGCCATAAACTCGCTGAGTGCAAGCTCGGGGTCCTTCTCGGCAAGGCCTCTGCCACCAAGGGGTGACTCCTTGGACATTGAGGGGTCAAGGTTAGAGAATTTGCTCAATGCCAGGACTACTGTAGTCTGCAAGTTCATGTCCTCCTGGGTAAGATTCTTGCCCTGGATGGAGTTGCGGAAGACGATACCATAAGCATCGTTGAGATAACCGTCAAGGGTATAGAGTCCCTTCTGGCCTGAACGCTCGCCCTCGTAGATGCCTCCCATCGCTCCGGGGCTGTATATCTTGGCTGCAATGGTCGACTGGAAGTTGTCAAACGAGTTGGAATCGATGCCCAACACACGCATAATTTCTTTGGGGAGCATGATGTCGCTGCAGTGGAGGGCCTGGTTTACGAGCCACTCCATCGCTGCCTTCTGCTTGGCCTTGGGAATGTATGCCTTGGCATACTCCTTGCTGCCGTCCTGAACCAGGTCGGTATATTCTACACCGCCGAGGTAGGGCATCACATGGGTGAGGTAGCGCATGTACTGGCTAAGACAAGCCTTGTACATCTCCTGGATTTCCTCGTAGTCGTCGTTCTTGACGCCGAGCCACTGGGGTATGTTGGCGATAATCTTCTTGAGGTTCTTGATACCATAGTTGTTGGCCTTCATGTGGTCGTCGCCGAGGTCTTCCATCTGGTCGGTGGGGTCGACGGTGAGGAACAGCTGCTGGGCACCGAACTTATACATGGGGTCGCCCTTCTTGGCCTCGATGATGGCGTTGAGATACTTGTACTCGTCTTCGGGAGTCTTGGTGTCCTTGAAGAGACGGTAGCCCCAGTTGATGGCGTGTATATCGTATACACCGATGATTGGGGGAACCATGCGCACGCCGCGCTCGAGGTCGCCGGGCTGTGCCACGTAGTTGTTGCGGGCGTAGTCCATGATACTGGGCGTGGTGCCATACTTCTGGGTGAACGAGGGGCTGCGCAGTGAGTCGACGGGGAAGGCGTAGCTGGCGCCCATGTTGTGCATCAGACCCAGGGTGTGGCCCACCTCGTGAGAGGTGACATAGCGCAGCGACTCAGACATCACGTCGTCGTCGAAGGTAGACTTGCGCACGCGGGCGTCGACGGCTGCGGTCTGGGCAAAGCGCCACTCATGAACGAGGGCGATGACATTGTGATACCACATCACCTCGCCCACCAGGATTTCTCCGGTGCGGGGGTCTACGTAGCTTGGTCCGGCGGCGTTGGCAGTACCGGTGGCCATGTAGCGGATACAGTTATAGCGGATATCGTCGGGGTCGAAGTTGGGGTCGTCGGTGGGGTAGTCTTTGGCGACCATCACGTTCTTGAAGCCGGCAGCCTCGAAGGCCAGGTTCCAGTCTTCGATACCAGCCTTGATGGCTCCTCTCCACTTCTCGGGGAAGGCAGAGTCTACATAGTACACTATCTGCTTCTTGGGCTCAACCAGCTCGCCGTTGTAGTACTTCTGCAGGTCTTCGTCCTTGGGCTCCACGCGCCAGCGGTGGATGAATTCCTTGGGGTCGATGTAGTCCTTGTTGGACGAATAGGTGTAGAACTTGGTGCTGAAGTATCCCACGCGGCTGTCCTGATAGCGCATCTTCATGGGCTCCTTGGGCAGAGCCACGATAGAGCGGCGCATCTGCACGGTGTAGGCTCCCGCCTCGGCGTTGTAGTTCAGTCGGCTGGTAATCTCAAGGTTCTTTTCAAAGCTCTTTACTCCCATCAGCTTGGAGGCAGACGCGTCGAACGAGGCCGACTTGGTAGAGCGTGTGTTTACACTCTGGCGGATGGGGGTGATGCACTTCTCGTTGGATACGAAGAACGATGTCATGTCGATGAGCAGTGTATCCTTGCGCGAGGCCTTTATCTTGAAGGTCTTCATAATGGGGTTTACGAAGTTGCGGTTGAATGCCTTCTCAATGGGGTCTCCGGGCACTACGCGCTCGTAGTTCTGGTAAGAGTGCATGTATACGTTGGCCGTGTCGGCAGAGAGCGAGAACATGAAGGGAGTCCCCACCATTTCGCCGGCATTGAAGTTGGCGTTCTCGCTGGTGCTTACCATGCGGTTGGCCATCAGATAGAGCACATCGAGGTTGCTCTTGGTAACCTGCAGCAGCAGCTCGCCCTTCTTGTTGACATAGGCTGTGAACATACCGTTGTAGGCGGTGGCGCCGTTGATGGCCTTGTCAAACTTGTCGGTCTTCTTGGCTGATGACGAGGCTTCGGTAGCTGCTTTTTTCTTCTTTTTCTTGAAAATGCTCATTTCTACATTGGCAGCAGCGTCGGCAGTAATCGCAAGAGCCATCGTGGCTAACAATAATGATTTGATCTTCATCATAATTTAGTTGATTATAGTGTAGTTTATATTAAAAATTCTTGTAACTGATATTGACTATCTCGGGGAAGCCCTTCCACACGTGCTTCTGGCTGACCTCAATCTTGTCGGCGGTATCGGTGACAGCAAACTTGTAGAACTTGCCGCCGCGCTGGTTGCTGGCGCCGTCGCTATAGGTGGCTACATAGAAGTAGTCGTTCTGCTTCTCGTCGGTCACGATATCGTTGAAGATGGCGGTAGCCCTGCCGTCGAGCGTGCAGAGCAGCACGGGGTTCTTGCCGTTGCGGAAGTTGTAGCCGTAGAGGTGGTTGCCCTCGGCGTAGATGAGGTAGCCCTGCTTGGTGGTGAGGCTGAAGAGGCGTGCCTGGTAGAAGCCGGGAGCCGTGAGGGGTATCTCGTAGCGCTTGCCCTTGGTGGCCACACCGCTCTGGCGGGTGATGGTGTAGGTGTAGATATAACGCTTGCCGCCGATGGGGTCGTAGAGGATGGTGGCGGTCTGTCCGCCGCTGTAGAGCGAGTTGACATTGGCCACAAAGGTGAGTCCGCCTGTGGTGAAGTCCTTCTTGGTGTCCCAGCTGAAGGGCTCGTCGGTGTCAGAGTCGGCGAGGTTGTTCATCGAGGTACCCATGGCGCGGAGGTTGCAGAACACGCGGTCGCGGGAGTTGTACACGACATACTGCTCGATGGCAGCCGCCGAGTTGTCCTCACCCGTGTGGTTGCAGGCGATGCCTGGCGCGGGGGTGAAGTAGTCGTAGCCGTTGCTCTGGAGATAGTAGCTCACCGGCGTACCAAACTCTCCCTCGTTGAGGCTGTTCAGCGCGTAGGCATACTTGTCGGCAAGGAAGAGCGCAGGCTTGTTGCTAATCTTCTGGATGTCGTGCATCACGATGGAATGGCGGTAGCCCTTGATGTCGGGGTCAAAGATGGTCAGCTCCTGTGGGTTGTCCAGGTCTTCGCGACCATAGCGGTAGGTGCCGTTTTCGGTGCAGACATACACCTGGTTCTCATACGACTCGGGGCTGTTGTCTGTCCACACCATGATGGGCTGCTTGAGCGCCAGGCCCTTGTTGGCAAGGATGTCGGTGAGGTGCAGGGTGTCGCGGCTGATGGAGAGCATGTCTACCACCATGTTGCCAGACTGGTCCTTGCCGGTGAGTATCCAGCCGCGGGTATAGAGGTTGTTCACCTTGAGCGTAGCCTGACGGCTGTAGACGATGCCCGTGGCAAGGTCGGTAACCTTGAAGAACAGGTGGTAATCGTCGGCCTTGAGCTTGACCTTGTAGTCCAGATTGCGGTCGGTTCCCAGCTGGGTACGCTGACCCACATGCTTGTTGGTACTCACAGCTACCCACTCGTAACTGTAGCCGCCAGCCGACTCCTGACCCTCACGATAGCTTAGTTCGGGGCTGATTTTAAGGTCATCCACGTCGGAACGCAGCAGATAGACGGTGTCGCCGTCGAAGCCTTTCTGTCCGATGGTGACATCGTTAATCTGGCTGTAGCTGTAGTTGCCCTTGTCGTCGAAACAGGCGCTAAGCATCACGCCAGCCAGGGCGAGCAAAAATATGTTTGTTCTCATCTCAGTCTTAGTATTTGATGCCTTCGCCGGCAGTCATCTTCACGCGCTTGCCGTTGGCGTCTCTATAATCTTCATAAATCGTATTTCCCTTGCTCTCCTGGTCCTTGAGGTACTGGTCAAACTTGATGGCGAGTGCCTTGGCCTTGGTAAACGACATGCTGTCCTCGGTGGCGAAGTCGAGCAGCGTCAGACCGAAGAGACTGCATATCAGCTTGCATTTCTTCTCGGAATAGGTGCCGAAGAAGTAGGTGCGGAAACCTGGCAGCTGTACCCACTTGTTGCTGATGGTAATGGTGTGGTGCAGTACGTCGACTCCGGTCTTGTCAGAGCTGTTGGGGCGCAGCCATTGGGCCATCGGGGTCGCGAAGTCTTCGTTGGCCACGAGCTCGAGCTTCAACTGGCGCTCCTTGCCCTCAAGGTCGTCTCTCAGGTAGAAGTGTATGGGGATGAGCACATAGACCTCGCCGGCCTTGACGGTATAGCTGTTGTCCAGCGCGTCGTAGTCCCAGCCTTCCTTGGCCTGCTCGGCATCCTCGGGAGCCACCACCTGCACCGTCACCTTGCGGTCGTGGCCCACGGCGGGACCTATGACCTTGGCTCTCACCATGAGGGTGGTGTCGCTGATGGTGCTGTATACGGCAAAGGGTATCTGGGTCTCTGCGGTGTAGTCCTGCTTGCTGTCGTCGAGTCCTCCCTTGGTGGCCGACATGGCAAAATAGATGCCGCTCTCGCCCGAATAGGTCTCTATCTCCTCGGTACATGCGGCGAGCATCCATCCCGCCAGGCATGTGAGTAATATATGGATATGTTTCATCTTGTCTCTTATTTGCGTAGTTGCTGTTCACTGTCGGGGAGGTCGAAGACATAGGTGCTGTTGGTTATCTGCATGTCTTGGAGGTTGGGGTTGTAGAGTCGGGGGATAGAGGTGATGCCCTTGCGCTTGTAGTACCAGAAGAGCTGGCCCTCGCCGATAAACTCGCGCACATACTCGTCCTCGATATATCCGTTGAGGCCGATGTTAGACTTGAGCTGGGGTATGTTGCGGGCCTTGCGGATGGGGTTCAGCGCCTTGTAGTCCTTCGTACATTCGGCCTTGATGAGATACATCTCAGACATACGAATCATGGGCAGCAGCTTGGCAAACTCAAAGCCATTGTCGGTCACGTCGCCGTACTTCACGAAGAACTGGCCCACATTGCCCTCGGTGTCGCGCTGGGTCTGCCACTGACACTTGCGCAGGTCGCCGTCGTCCTCGTAGAGCTGGCTTATGCCGTAGTCACTCATCTTGAGCACGTTCTTGGCTTCGAGCTTGTAGGAGAATGTCTTGTCAAAGATATCGGTGGTGCGCTTAGAGTGGTAGTTGCCGAAGAGTATCTCTGACGAGAAGATGCGGTCCTCGGCACTGGTGTTGGCAGAGCCCGATGTGGCCTGGCCGTTCACCTGCTCACGGGTGGCAAAGGGGAAGAAGCGCGAGGCTCTGTCTATCACGTCGTTTGCATATTTCACCGCATTGCCGGTGTCGCCGGCATAGAGGTAGACTCTCGCGGTGAGAGCCAGGACGGCGAAGTAGTTCATGCGCTCGTTGCGGAATCTGTAGAAGTTGTTGCCCGAGGCATCCTCGGTGGCGAGCTTGCCCTCGGTGATGACGGGGTCATAGTCTGCCAGCAGCTCTTCGGCTGCCTTGAGGTCGGTGGTGATGTTGAAAATCACGTCCGAGGCTGGCAGGAGCGGCTTGACCTTACGCTCGGTGTCGTTGACATAAGGGATGCACTCCTTGCCGGGCTCATACTTGTAGATGGGACCGAAGATGCGCAGCAGGTCGAAGTGGAGCATGGCACGCAGCGCCAGCGCCTCGCCCTTGATGATGTGGTAGCCCTTGTCAGAGAGCACGTTGCGGTTTTTCTCACAGTGCTCCAGCAGCGTATTGATGTTGCCAATCAGCGCGTAGCCCTTGGCCCAGGTGTTGCTTACGGCGTCCTTCATCTTCTGGTGGTCATAGTTGGCCAGGAGCACATAGGCGTGGGTGTTGAGGGGCTTCGAGGTGTCGTAGTATTGGGCCAGCACGTCAAAGGTGGTAGTGGTGAGCGTCTGCCCGTAAAGGCTGCTGTTCAGCAGGTCGATGTAGATACCGTTGAGGGCGGTGCGGAAACCGTTCTCGTTTGAATAGAGTGCATCTTCCATGATGCGGTCTTCTGAGTCGACCTTCAACCACTCCTCGCAGGATGTGCAGCAGAGCAGTGGGATAATCAGCAGGAGTGCCAGTTTATATTTGTTCATATTTTTAGCTTTTTTCTTATCGTTAGAATCTGATATCAAATGACAGCGATACGCTTCTGGAGAACGGATATTCGGTTCCGCGTTCCTCCTTGAACGAGGCGAGACGGAAGATGTCGTTCATGTAGACTCTTACCGAAGCTCCCTTGGCTCCGAGGGCACGTATCCACTTGGCGGCGGTCTCATAGCCCACGCTGAACGACTCGCCAGTGAGCACGTTTTCGTCCATCACGAAGCGCGAAGACATCGGGGTCGACTCAAAGTTGTTGATGGCCTTGAAGCGGGCAATGTCGCCAGGCTGCTTCCAGCGGTCGTACAGCGCGCGACGGTCCACGTTGTAGTACATCAGGTCTTCCGACAGGTTTTCCACCTTGTTATATAATGTAGAGGCAAAGACCTGGGCGCCGAGACGGTAGCGCAGGTTGGCGCTGGCAGAGAACTGCTTGTAGTAGAAGCTCACGCCCACCACGCCTTGCAGCTTGTCGGCGGTACTACCCACTACCACCTCGTCGTTCTTGTCATACTGGAAGGTGTAGGTGCCGTCCTTCTTGATGAATATCTCCTGACCGGTGGCGGGGTCGATGCCGGCAGAGCGCACGGCCCAGATGTCGTCGGGGCTGCCGCCGTCGTAATAGCGGCGGTAGGAGTTGTTGTTGCTCGCAGCCTCGTTCATGGCCTGCAGCTTGTTGCCGATGTTCTTGTACTGGGTCTCGCTGTGGTTGAAGCTCAGGTTGAAGTTGAGGCGCATGTCGTCGCGCTTGATGGCATTGACCATCACCGTACCCGAGAAGCCCTGCGAAATCTGGCCGCCGAAGTTGGTGTAGAGCGAGGTGAAGCCCAGCGAGGGGGGCATGGTCACCGATACCAGCAGAGGGTCGGTCACCTTGTGGTAGTAGTCTGCCGAGATGCGCAGACGGCTCTTGAAGAGCTCCAGGTCTATACCCCAGTTCTTGTCGATGGTCTTCTGCCATGCCAGATTGGTGTTGGCAAACTTCGACAGGATGGCGCTGGTGCCGAAGTGGTTGGTGTAGCCCGAGTTGTAGATGTATGTACCTGATGAGAGGTAGGCGTCAAAGTTCTGGTTGCCGGGGTTACCGATAGAGAAACGCAGTTTGACCAGGTCGGCCCATGGCAGATGAAACCACGATTCCTTGTTGATGTTCCAGCCCACACCCACAGCCCAGGTATTGGTAAATACCTTCTGGGCGCCGAAGACTGAGGAACCGTCCCAACGCAGGTTGGCGTCAAAGAGATAACGGTTCTTGTAGGAGTAGTTGCCGTTGAAGTAGAAACTGGTCGAACGGCTTATCGTTTTGTTGTATGTCGGCTTGTCGCCTTCGGTAAATCCAGCCGAGAACTGTGGGTTCTGATGCAGGTCGCTGGTAAATCCATAGACCATATAGGCGTTGCGGTTTACGGTCTTTTCGCTGAAGTACCAGCCGCCCACCAGGTTCACGGTGTGGGCGTCGTTGAACACCTTGCCGAAGGTGATGGTGGTCTCGCCGTTGTAGGCGAAGTTGTCGTCGTTTTCACTGCCGTAGCTGCCTTTGAGCGTGGCGCTCAGGAAGTCGGGGTGCTTGGGCGACTTGAAGGTCTCGTTCTTGGAGACCGACTTGCTCAGACCCAGACGGCCACGCAGCTGGAAGGCGTTCCAGAACCGCCAGATGAGGCTGAAGTTGTTGCGCAGCGTCATCTCATTGGTGTGGTTCTTGTTGACGATATTGTAGAGATACAGGGGGTTGTAGATGGTGTTGCCAGCCACGTCGGTCGACTCGAGCAGCGTGGGGATAGAGCCGTCGTCGTTGTACTTCAGATAGTAGGGGTTGGCTTGTGCGAAGGTCGAAAACTCCACCGGCTCGTGGTCTGAGTTGGTGATGTCGATGTTGAAGTCATTGCTGAAGATGAGCGACTTGGTGCGGTAGGTCAGCTTGATGTTGCCGCTCACGGTCGAGCGGTCAGAGCCCTTCATCACACCGTCGTCATTGCTGTACGACAGACCGACGCCGTAGACCATTGAGTCGTCGCCGCCGTCGATATACATGTTGTGCGAGTGGTTGAGCACGGCGCGCAGAGGCTCAGACAGCCAGTAGGTGTTCACACCGCGTTTCACCTCTCTCAGACGACTGTAGTAGAGGGCGTCGAGAGCGTCCTGGCTGGTATAGGCGTCCTTGGCGGTATAGCGGCCTGCCAGGCGTTCATACTCCAGCTTCTCCGAGGCGTTCATCAGGTTGTAGTCGGTCAGGTCGGGCATCTGCACGGCAAAGTTGCCCGAGTACGATACGCGCAACTTGCCCGACTCGGGTCTTACGGTCTCGACCACGATTACACCGTTGGCAGCCTTCGAACCGTAGATGGCCGACGAGGCGGCATCCTTCAGCACGGTCACGTTGGCGATGCGGTCCATCGGCAGTTTCATGATGTCCTGGATGGTCACTTCGACGCCGTCCATGATAAACAGGGGCTGGTTGCCGGTGTTGTCATAGTCAGACTCGAGCGAACCCACGATACTGGTCTTGCCGCGTATCTCCATATCGGGCATACGGTTAGGGTCGGAACCCCAACTGCTGTTTTCGACCACGTTGAGCGAAGGCTCAAGGGTCTTAAGACTCTGTATCAGGTTTTTGGTGCCTATCTTCTTAAGTTCGTCCTTGGTGTAGGTGCTGGCCGAACCCGTAAAGCTCGATTTCTTTCTCACGTAGATACCCGTAACCACTACATCCTTGATTTCGTTGGCTTTCTCCACCATTGTTACGGTTATCGACTTTTGCCCGGTGTAGGCAATCTCCTGGCTTTCCATGCCCAGGAATGAGATGACGATGGTCTGTTTGCCGGTTGGGATATTCTTCAGTACGAAGTTGCCATACATGTCGGAAACAGAGACGATGTTGGTGTGCCCTTTCACCTGGACTGTTGCACCAGGGATGGTTTCTCCAGAAACTTCTTTGACCACGCCGGTCAGGGTTCGTTCGTAGGGCTTGGAGGACTCGTTGTTCACTTGCGCTAAACATACACAAGGTAGTAGAAGAGCGAGCAGAAAAAAATATCTCATTTACAGTAGTTATAATTATGCATGCAAAAATAGTAAAAAAAAACATATTTAACGTTCCTTTGATGAAAAACTTTCAGTTTGTACACGTTTTCTTGACTTTTATGTATCATCTGTTTTCTTTTGTGGTTGTTTTTGTAGTTTTTGGGGATGCTCGGGTTTATGAAAGTTTAACGCTTGGTGGCGCAATGATGGTCCTGAAATTTGGAAAGTATGCGGAAAGGGAGTAATTTTGCATCTCTACAACATAAACAATCATGAATACTAAGAATTTGGCTTACCGCATCATCGCTACGGCTGTCGTCTGCGTCGCTACTCTCAGCATCAATGCTGCCGAGGTGGTCTACCGCATCGTGGAATACAACAAGACCATCGGCGATTTCACCCTTGCTGCCAGCGGCAGCGTGCCCCACAACTCCTGGGCTTATTTCGAAAATGACTTTGGTGCCACTACAGGCAACCGCTACAACCAGATACCGCGCAACCGCACGGCTTCGCTTGTGCTCCAAGGCTGGCAGGGATGCCGCATCAAGAACATCACGCTAAGCATGTGCTCCAACAATAAGGAGGGCGAGGCTGCGCTCGTCGTCGCCGACGGAGAGACCACGGTCTACACCGAGGCTGCCGCCGAATTCAGCAGCGACAAGTGGTTCGGACGCTGGGTGAGCAAGGACCTGGGCGTCTATGTCGACGTGACGCGCCAGCTCGACCTCGCCGCCTTTACCTCCGACGAGGCAGTCATCACCGTCAAGGGTGGCACAGCCAAGGGCTCGGTCTATCTCGATGCCATTACCATCGAGTATGATGCTCCCGAGGGCGCAAGTCTTGAGTCGCCGCTGGGCTGGAGTTACGAGAAACTGGAAGCTAAAGGCACCCTCAACGAGGGCGACCAACTGATGATATTCCGCAATGGCTGCGCCGCTGCCGACATCGACGGCATGGAGAAGTCGCAGTATCTCGATGTGGTGGCGCTCGCCAATACCACCGATGTCAGCGATCCCGATGTGCTGCGCTTCAAGCTCGCCAAGGGCGAGACTGCCGGCTGCTGGACGCTCACCGACCAGTTCGGACGCCGCCTGGGTGCCACCGCCAAGGGCAAGTTGGCTTGGAACGCCGGCGACACCCAGTGGAAGATAGAACTGGGCTATGGAGGCGCCACCATCACCAGCGCCACAGCAGCCTATGGCACCCTCAGGTTCAATGAGCCTGAGAGCAGCTACGCCCGATTTGGACTCTACACCTCCAAGTCGCTCCTGCTGCCGTTCCTCTATCGCAGGGCCACTCAGCAGCAGCCCGTCGCCATCTCGTCGATAGACTTTGGCGCGAGCGAGCAGTCGGCGAGCATCGACCAGAGCGTTCTGGCACTCCGCCCCGAGCTCAAGCCTTCCAAGGTGACCGACCGCCGCCTCGTATGGACCACCGACAATGCCGATGTGGCTACGGTCAACGGCGGACTGGTCATGCTCAACGGCGTGGGCGAGGCCACCATCACCGCCACCTCGCATGATGGCGGCGCCAAGGCCTCGATACTCATCAAGGTCACCGCCTCGACGGGCATCTCTACCACCGTTGCCCCCGACACTGCCTCCCCCGCCGCGCGCAAGGTCATCGACGGCAACCGCGTGATCATCATCAAGGGCGACCACCGCTATAGTCTCGACGGTCGGCAGCAGAGATAGCATCACCTTCACCATATTCATCTCACGGCAAGGGCTGGGCACCACATCGGCGTCCAGCCCTTGCTGCGTCTGTAGCCCACATTTCTCTCTCCCTTTGGGCTGAATGTGCTCCGCCTTCATCGATTATATCTTCGCAGAGTTTGATTTCATTTTTTCAGAGTTGGATATCATCTTTTCAGAGTTGGAAATAATCATTGCACAACTTGATTTCACCTTTTCAGGGCATGAGTTTATCTTTACCGTCATCGCGCCGCTCTTTGACGTGGGCGTGTATTAGACGCTGGCAATTATGGCGTTACCACTAAAAAACAGCCCGACTTATTTTGCCATCATCCGAAGAATGATTATCTTTGCAACCAATAAAACCTAAATAAAAAATATAGTCAATTAAATCAACATTGTTATGGAAACAACCAATGGGGGTAGCCGTGGCTATCTCGTCAGCATCGTCATGGTGGCTGTGCTTGGCGGACTGCTTTTCGGCTACGACACCGCAGTCATCTCCGGAGCCGAGAAGGGGCTCCAGGCATTCTTTATGGGTGCTACCGATTTCACGTATACCGACTTCTGGCACGGGTTCACCAGCTCGAGCGCGCTCATAGGCTGCATCATCGGCTCTGCGCTTTCGGGTGTGCTTGCCACCGGCCTCGGCCGCAAGCGCACGCTTATCCTTGCCGGCATCATGTTCTTCATCTCAGCGTGGGGGTCCATGTGCCCGGAGAGTATGATACTCCCCGTGGGTAAGCCAGACCTTACGCTGCTGGTGGTCTTCAACATCTACCGCATCATCGGCGGCGTGGGCGTAGGATTGGCTTCGGCTGTGTGCCCCATGTATATCGGTGAGATTGCGCCGAGCCGCATCCGCGGCATGCTGGTCAGCTGGAACCAGTTTGCCATCATCTTCGGTCAGCTGGTGGTCTACTTCGTCAACTTCTTCATCCTCGGCGACCACATCGCGCCGCTCATCCAGAGCGTGGGAAGCGGCATGAACGAAATCGTCAATGGCACTGAGGCTGCCTGGGCCATCGAGACGGGCTGGCGCTATATGTTTGGCTCCGAGATGGTGCCCGCCGGACTCTTCGCCGTACTCATCTGTCTGGTGCCCGAGACTCCGCGCTACCTCGTGATGGTGGGCAAGGACGACAAGGCCGAGCGGGTGCTGGCGCGCATCAACGGTGCCGACGAGGCGCGCCGCGTGCTGACAGATATCAAGAACACGGTGACCCAGAAGACCGAGCGCATCTTCACCTATGGCGTCATGTGCATCGTGGTGGGCGTCATGCTGTCGGTATTCCAGCAGGCCATAGGCATCAATGCCGTGCTCTACTATGCGCCGCGCATCTATGAGGCGATGGGATTTGACAACCCGATGAAGCTCACCGTCTTCAACGGCGTGCTCAACCTTGGTTTCACCTGCGTGGCTATCTTCACGGTCGAGAAGTTGGGCCGCAAGCCGCTGCTCATCGCCGGCTCGCTCGGTATGGCGCTCGGCGCCATCGGCGTGTCGTTCACCATCGGCGTGTCGGAGCTCAAGCTGCTCTGTATGATTAGCATCATGCTCTACTCGGTGTCCTTCATGTACTCCTGGGGGCCCATCTGCTGGGTGCTCATCGCCGAGGTGTTCCCCAACACCATCCGCGGTGCTGCCGTGGCCATAGCTGTGGCGTTCCAATGGATCTTCAACTGGATAGTCTCGACCTCCTTTGTACCTATGGCCAACAGCATGGGATATATGTTCACCTACAGCCTCTACGGAGTCGTCTGCATCCTCGCCGCCGTCTTCGTATGGCGACTCGTGCCTGAGACCAAGGGCAAGACCCTTGAGGATATGAGCCGCCTGTGGCGCAAGGAGAAGTAGGCGGTCATCTCTGACACTACAAACGACAAAGCGGCGGGAGAAACTGCACTGGTTTCTCCCGCCGCTTTCGACTTTATGGGGATGGTGATACTACTTGAACAGCTTGAGCGCCTGCTTGACGGCGGGGCTGCTCTCGTTGACCACGTGGAAGTACTCGCTCATATCCCAGAGGTCACGGGCAATGAGCCCTTTGATTTGCAGACCCAACGTGCGACGCGTGGCGCGCAGCTCCTCGTCATCACGGGGCTTGATATCCTTCTTCCCAGCCTCTTCCTCTATCTGCTCAAAGAGCTCTTGGGGCACTACAAAGCGGGCGTTGAAGTCGGCAAAGGTGGGGTAGCGCTCGCCCAACTCGCGGCGATGACTGTCGAGCCAGGAGACCATAGCCGGAACCACCACGCCGGCTGCAGTAATCTTGCGGTGCAGCTGGCTGTACTGCGTAGTGTCAAGGGGAATGAAGTAGTCGGGCATGATACCACCGCCGCCATAGACCGTGCGATGCAGGCGCAGCGTCTGGTACTTCAGCGAGTCAGCAAAGTGGATGCTGTCGGCGCTGTAGAACTCGCCGTGCTTGTAGCGGGTGTCGATATCCTTGTTGTAGTCTACCGCGTTGCCCTTGGTGTAAGGCTTCTGGATGCAGCGGCCCGACGGGGTGTAGTAGTGGGCGATGGTAAGACGCATCATCGAACCGTCGGGGAACTCGATGGGGCGCTGGACGAGACCCTTGCCAAAGGTGCGACGTCCCACGATGACTCCGCGGTCCTGGTCTTGCAGCGCACCGCTGACTATCTCTGACGCCGAGGCAGAGAACTCGTTGACGAGGACCACTACCTTGATTTTGCGCAGCTTGCCGTTGCCGTCGGCATGATATTCGCGTCGCTTGTCATTGCGTCCTTCGGTATAGACGATGAGGTCGTTTTTGCCCAGAAACTCGTTGACTATCTGCGTGGCGCTCAGCATATAGCCGCCACCGTTCTCCTGAAGGTCGAGGATAAGGTTCTTCATCCCCTCTTTGTTGAGCTTCTTCACCGCGTCCATGAACTCCTTGTAGGTATATGCCCCGAAACTGCCTATGCGTATATATCCCACCTGTGGACGTATCATATAGGCTGCGTCGATGGTGTTGAGGGGTATCTTGTCGCGCTTCACGTCGAAGTAGAGCACCTCTGCAATGCCTCTGCGCACCACTCCCAGGCGTACCATGGTGCCTCGCTTGCCTCGCAGCCGACGCATGATTTCGCTCTGGTCCATCTTGACGCCGGCTATGGCTGTATCGTTGACGCTGATGATGCGGTCGCCGGCCATGATACCCACCTTCTCTGACGGGCCTTTGACCACGGGCTTGATGACGAGCAGCGTGTCGGCAGAGATGTTAAACTGCACGCCGATGCCGTCAAACGAGCCGCCCAGCGATTCGTTGAAGGCGCGCGCCTGCTTGGCTGTCGAGTAGCTCGAGTGTGGGTCGAGATTCTCGATCATGCCGCGGATGGCGTCTTCTGCCAGTTTGTTGTCGTCGACCGTGTCCACGTAGAGCGCGCTGATGGCCAGGGCGGCCCTGCGCATCTTGTCGTAAGGATTGTATGTCCCCTTGGCAAACAGGTTTTGAGCCATAAGGGTAGAGGTTATAGCCGACAGGATGGCTATAATCAACATTCGTTTCATAACTATATATAATATAAGGATGTGATTAATCGAGTGGTGCAGAGTCGGGCTCGGGAACGTCTTCTTCGACTACGAGGTTGTCGATAATGAAGTTCTGGCGCTCCATAGTGTTCTTTCCCATGTAGTATTCCAGCAGTTTCTTGACCTGGTCGTTCTTGTGGAGCGTCACCTGTTCAAGTCTGATGTCGGGGCCGATGAAGTGGGCCATCTCGTCGGGGTCTATCTCGCCCAGTCCCTTAAATCGGGTAATCTCGGGCTCAGGCCCCAGCTCGGCGATGGCAGCCAGCCGCTCTTCCTCATTGTAGCAGAACCTCACCACATAGTCCTTGTTGCCCTTGCCGGCAGACTTGCCTTCGGTTTCGAGCACCTTCTTGTTCTTTATCTTGTTGCGTTTGTTACGTACTCTGAACAATGGCGTCTGCAGAACATAGACATGGCCCTTCTTGATGAGGTCGGGGAAGAACTGGAGGAAGAAGGTGATGATGAGCAGACGGATGTGCATGCCGTCGACATCGGCATCGGTAGCCACGATGACCTTGTTGTAGCGCAGGTCATCAAGTCCTTCTTCGATGTTGAGCGCCGCTTGCAGCAGGTTGAACTCCTCGTTCTCATATACCACCTTCTTGGTGAGTCCGAATGAGTTGAGTGGCTTGCCGCGCAGTGAGAATACCGCCTGGGTGTTGACATCGCGGCACTTGGTGATACTGCCGCTGGCCGAGTCGCCTTCGGTGATGAAGATACTCGACTCCTCCTTGCGCTCGTCCTTGGCGTCAGAGTAGTGTATACGGCAATCGCGCAACTTGCGGTTGTGCAGATTGGCTTTCTTCGCACGCTCTCGGGCCAGCTTGGTGATACCTGCCATCGACTTGCGTTCACGCTCGCTTTCCTTGATTTTGTTCTCGATGATTTCGGCCACATCGGTGTGGATGTGCAGATAGTTGTCTACCTCTCTCTTGACGAAGTCGCCCACGCACTTGTTGATAGACTCGCCGTTGGGAGCCATCAGGGTGCTTCCCAACTTAATCTTTGTCTGACTCTCAAACACCGGTTCCTCCACGTTGATGGCGATGGCAGCCACCAGCCCATTGCGGATGTCGGTGTATTCATAGTTCTTGTTGAAAAACTCTTTGATGGTGCGGGCAATATGTTCCTTAAAGGCCGACTGGTGAGTACCTCCCTGCGTGGTATGTTGGCCATTGACAAACGAGTAGTACTCTTCGCCATACTGGTTGGTATGGGTGAAGGCGATTTCGAGGTCTTCGTTCTTGATGCGGATGATGGGGTAGAGGCCCTCGATGGTCATGTTGTCGGTCAGCAGGTCTTCCAGTCCGTTTCGACTGCGTATGCGTCGGCCGTTATACATGATGGTAAGCCCCGAACTCAAGTAGGTGTAGTTGCGGAGCATGGTCTCGACGATATCATCGTGGTACGAGTAGTTCTTGAAGAGAGTGTTGTCGGGCTCGAAGTAGATGTAAGTACCGTGTTCGTCCTGAGTCTCTTCGGTGGTGTCGCTCTTGAGGATACCGCGCTCAAAGACCAGACTGCGCACGAGTCCGTCGCGATAGGAGCGTACCTCGAAGCGGCTGCTCAGTGCGTTCACCGCCTTGGCACCTACGCCGTTGAGGCCCACGCTCTTCTTGAAGGCTTTGGAGTCATACTTGCCGCCGGTGTTGAGCACGCTCACTGCCTCTACGAGTTTGCCTTGGGGGATGCCGCGGCCATAGTCGCGCACGCTCACACGCAGATTGTCCATGACATCGACCTCGATGCGGTCGCCCGCCTTCATCTTGAACTCGTCTATAGAGTTGTCTATGATTTCTTTGAGCAGTACATAGATGCCGTCTTCGGCCAGATTGCCGTCGCCCAGACGACCGATATACATACCGGGACGCGTGCGCACGTGCTCCATGTCAGAGAGATGGCGTATATTGTCGTCGGTATAGTCGACGGGGGCTTCGTTCTGTCCGTCCACGACGGGCAATGTCTCTTTTTCGTCTTCTTTCATCATTCTATTGTTTTGCGGTAACAGCGGCGGCGCTTATGGTTGGTAGGAGCCAATGGACCCCACTGGCTCTGCACACCCTCGTTAGACTCCATTTCTACCTGGCTCTCGCCCCACTTGAAGCCGTAGGCCTGGTAGCGGGGGATGAGGTCGGCAAAGAGCAGCGCGTTGGCTCCCTTGGCACGGTACTCGGGCAGAAATCCCATCAACAGCAGGTCCACGCCTTCGGTCTTGTGGAACTTTATAGCACGCAGCAGGTGATACCAACCGAAGGGGAAGAGGCGGCCGCGACGGCATTTCTGCAGCGCGCGGGAAAGCGAGGGGATGGTTATGCCCATTCCGGCCATCTTGTTGTCGTTGTTGCCGTCCTCGATGACCGTGATGAGGCTCAGGTCAGCCAGTGGCAGATACATTTTTATGTATTGTTCTATCTGCCGGTCGGTAAGTTCGGAGAAGCCATAGAGGTCTTTGTAGGTCTCGTTGACCAGTTCAAAGAGCTTGCGGCCATATCCGCCCTTGAATATGTCCTTGCGGGTGAGCTTGCGCACGTGCAGATTGTAGCGTTTCTCAATCATCTGCGCTATCTTTGAGTATTTCTCAGGTATCTGGTCGGGCACTTCGAGGAAGTACTCCACATAGTCGTTGTCCTTGCTCCATCCCTCGAGACGCTCCATGTGCTCGGGGTAGTAAGGGTAGTTGTAGATGGTGGGCATGGTACCCAGTTTGTCGAAACCCATGGTGAGCATACCCTCGGGGTCCATGTCGGTGAAGCCCAGCGGACCCACGATGCTCTTCATGCCTTTCTCGCGACCATAGTCTTCGACAGCCTGGAGCAGTGCGCGCGTCACCTCGATGTCGTCAACGAAGTCTATCCATCCGAAGCGCACGTCCTGGCGGTCCCAGCGCTCGTTGGCACGGTGGTTGATGATGGCTGCCACGCGGCCTACCAGGCGTCCGTCGCGATAGGCAAGGTAGTATTCGGCTTCGCAGAAGTCGAAGGCGGCATTGCGGTCGCGGCTCAAAGTGTTGAATTCATCGCTGTAGAGGTTGGGCACGTCATAGGCGTTGCCGGCATATAAATCGTAATGGAAATCGATGAAAGTACGGAGGTCTTTCTTGTTTTCCACACGCTTGATTACTATATTTGACATATTATTATGGTGGATATCATTAATATGCAAAAATAGTAAATTAAACGGAGATTGCTGCAGAAATTTATCAGATTTTTTCGCAGACGAGCAAAATATGGCTGCCGTCGCGCTGGGTAGTGCCGAAGATATAGGTAGTCCCGCCGTCTTTCAGGCGCAGCCGTTGGCGCAGTTGGACGGCGCTGAGCGGCAGGTTGCGCACCGTGATGTTAGCGCGGTCTATGCCGTCGAGGGCATGGCGCAGCTGTTTGCGGTTGAGGGTGGTTGTGGCGGTGATGCGGAAGCCGCGACCCGGAAAGCGGGCTATGGCTTCGCTGCCTATAAAGAGGTTGGAGTTTGGGGCTATCATCCTCGTCTGGTACCGTTGGCATACCTGTGCCATCAGCCCCGACTTCATTACCGATGCGTTGGGTTCATAGAGATACATCCCCTCGCCAGCCGGGGTGTCGAGATAGCGGGGCTGCGAGTCGTCGGGGGTGAAGACGCACACCTGGCGGTCGTTCACGCAGTACACGGTGGGCACACTCTTGCTCTCTGCCGAGCATACGAGCAGCAGTTCCTTGCACTCGCCGCCCACCGAGACGATGTGTACCTCGCTCACGCAGCCCAAGGCTCTCACCGCCTCATGCCAGTCGAGCATGGGCGAGAGCTTCATCATCACCCATCTGCCTTTGGCGCATAGGGTGGGGGCAAGCCCGAGCACATCGGGGGTGCAATCGGCGATGGCGTAGGTGCGGCCGCCGGCGGCGTCGCGTCGGGCGGGGTCTATGTATATCAGCGTCTGTGGGGCTATGGCGTCGAGTGCCTGTTCTGCCTCGGTACACATCACCGTGGCTGTGCGCCCGAGCACCGAGAGATTGTGGCGCATCAGCGCACACAGCTCCTCGTTGCGCTCCACATAGGTGGCGCTTCTGAATGTGGTCGAGAGTGCCAGAAAGTCTATGCCGAAACCGCCTGTGAGGTCGGTCATCGACGTGCGGTCGCCCTCGGCGATGAGGCGGCGTGCCACGCGCAGTTTGTAGTGGGCTGCCGTCTGCGACGAGCATTGCTCCATCGACAGATGCACGGGATAGTGTATGCCCTCGATGCGTGCCAGCAGCGGCAGTTTGGCTGCCGCCATCTGCCGCCCGCGTATCTGGTCGAGCGCCCAGGGCATATCCACCTCGGGATGCTTGCTCCCCATGAGCGCCAGTTGTCTTACATCGTCGCCGGCATGGTCGCGCACAAACTGCTGTGTCTTTTCGTCCACTCTCTTGGTCATGTTGTCTCTGTCAGGGGGATGGGTTATGGATGTCCGTCGCTCTTCTTGACCAGTCGTCTGAAGTTCTTGATGCGGTGGAAGGTCAGCATATTGGCGTCGTGACCGCTGTGGGCGAGTTCGCCGTCGGGACCTTCGTATGCGGTGCGCGATACGTAGATGATGTCATTGCCCTCGGTCATCCAGTCGATATACTGGAAGGCGTGGCGCTTCATGTCGGGATGGGCGAGCAGCGTGGCATGGCGCGTCCATTCACGCAGGTCGGGCGAACTGATGAGTACCACGTAGTTGCGCACATCCAGGCCGGTGGCTGACCCCTCTCCCTCGGGCGCGGCGTTGACCAGGCTCCAGTAGCGATGGGTGAGCGAGTCGTAGCGGATGGTAAACTTCTTGCAGCCGCCAGGCATATCCACCAGGTCTTTGTCGTCAAACGACAGTTCGCGGCAGTCGTCGCTTACCTTGATTATCGCTGCCTTCTCGGTCACTCCGTTGGGCGTGTTGGCTCTCATTATGTCTACCATTTTTCCGTCAGGGCCTACCACGGCGTTGCCGTCCAGCCATCCGTAGACCTTCTCCTTGAGATGAGGCATGGCGTGCAGGTTTACCGAGCGTGTCCAGTTGGCGGCTTCGAGCAGGTCGGCGCCCACGGGCGCCGATATCATCATGGCGCTATACCGCATGGGCCATGTAGTAGCGGGTGCTTTGGCATATTCTATGGCCTTCCATATCCTTCCCTGATGCACCACCACGGGAGTGGGGGCGCTGTGGTATTCGCCCTCGGCGAGCAGACCATGGTGGCTGTCGCTCGGAGTGGTCCACGACTTGCCGTCGGTAGAGCGGCGTACGACCAGGTTGCCATACTCACGGTCTGTACCGATGAGGTAGAGCGTGTCTGATATGCAGAATACTGACGACCAGAACTGCCCTTTGACCACCGACTGTCTTTCCCATGTCAGTCCGCGGTCTTCCGACTTGTATACCTCTGTATTATATTCCGTCTGGCTGTTGGCAAAGAGGTCGTGGGTGGCTATGTAGTCACCGTTGGACATGATGCAGATGGAGGGCGAGCCCACATACATGCCTTTGCTTGCTGGGTGATAGCAAATGGTTACTCCGGGCGCCGAAGCCCACACCCAAGAGAGGTGCAGCAGGCACCCTAAGAGAAGCACAGTTCTACGTATTGTCTTCATTAGGTTTATGTTTTGTATCCACAAAATTACGCAAACTATCGCGGAGAACAAAGAAATGTGGGTAGAAACTAAAATAGTTGACGGAATTTTTGTCGATTACGTTGTCTTTTCATATATTTGCACCTATAAAACCCATACAAGGCATAAGCGTACTGCCTGCAACCTATATAAAAACGACTAAAGTCAGTCTAAATTATAAAACCAATGCAATTATGAGAAAATCATTACTCATTGCCGCTATGTTCGGCATGTCTGTTGCTGCAAGTGCCCAGCAGACCTTCACCCACATTACCATCAAGAGTGGGTTCAACCAGGACGTTATCTGCGAGGATAAAGACCGTATCACCGAGACTACCACCCAGTCCGATGCATCCGACCTGCAGGGCATCGACGGCTCAGGCTTCGCCTTCTTCACCACCGGCGTGCAGACCAATGGTGCCATGTGTGGCGACGACGGTTTGTTCAAGTCTTCACGCACTGGAGCCACCTTCAAGGTGATGCCCACCCAGCTCAATGCGCTTGTGCTCAAAGGCACCAAGAAGACCACTATCGCTGGCAACTCTGTCATCATTCCCGGCAGCACTGTTAGGGGCGAGCTCGTGTTTGAGACTCCCGTCAAGGCCAAGTCCATCTATGTCGTAGGAACCAGCGCCGACGGCGACAGCCAAATCAAGGTGACCATCAACTACACCGACGGCACCACCGCCGATGGCAGTATCACCATGTACGACTGGGGCAGCAGCTCTTCCGCCGCCAACCAGGCTGCCGTAGTGACCAGCCTGGGCCGTATCGCCACCAAGAAGAACTGGGCAGGTGATGCCGGAAAGATAGATGCCTATGTCTTCAATCTCTATGAGTCTGCAGTCAACACCGACAATACCAAGACCATCAAGAGCGTTACCGTCGAGCAGACTTCCGACGACCGCAGCGTAGCCATCTTCGCCGTTTCTACCAGCAACGATGTTGTGGTCAATGGTATCGGCGAGGTAGAGGCCCCCTCGGCTGTCGCTGCCTACTACACCCTTGACGGTGTGCGCGTGGCAGAGCCCGTTCGCGGCGTGACCATCGTTAAGTACGCCAACGGAGTAACCCGTAAAATCGTCAAGAAGTAATACCTTATTAATATATACGCGCACGCGAGAGCCGCGTGCGCCGACTGACTGAAAGAGCGGATGCAGCCACCTGCATCCGCTCTTGTTATATTGTCTGGCGTTAGTTTCCTATTTCTTTTTCTTGAAGAGGCCCTTCACCTTGTTCACTGCACTCTTGGCGGCATCACCCACCTTGGCACCGGCACTCTTTCCGGCATCTTCCTTCACGCTCTTTGCGGTGGGCACACCACCCTTTACACTCGGAGTTGCCGATGGGGGATAGCCTGCCAGCTCGCCGAAGTACTTGTAGAGGCGGTCGTCTTCATTCTTGTCGCCCGATGTGGTCTTTACCTTTGACTTCTGGACGCCATATCGGGGATGACTCAACTCTATCTCTATAGGCGTAGACTTGCTGTCGAGAATGATGGTGACCTTGTATTTGTTGTTCTTGTCTTCCTTTTCGCTGATGACGAATACCTCTTTGTTGCCACCCTTCTTGTAGCTTTGGATGTCAAAGCAGGGGTCGCTGTCGCCGTCCATCCAGAACAGTTTCTTGTTGCGGTCAATCACGTTGCGTCCGAAGTCTGTGTACAGCAGCTGGATTTGTGCTGATGCGCCTACAGCCATGGTAAAAAGCGCCAGCATTACTAATAATCTCTTTTTCATAATGTTTGTGTTAGTTAATAATTAAGACAATGTCCGCTGCAAATTTAATAAAATATCTCGTCAACGCAATGCCTGTCGCCGTTTTTTTTAGGGTATAAAAAAAAGATACCTTGTCTCCCGACAAGGTACCCTTCATTTCTAAAAAATAAAACCTATATAAAAAATTGTCTATTGAAGTCTAAACTTGAGTGAGTTCTTAAGGTTGTTGGTGCCATTGCCAACGAGAGCCACAAACTCTCCGTCTTCGGCAGTCCAGCTCTGAGTCTTGTCGTTGTAGAAGCTCAGTGCCTTGACGTCGATGGTAATGTTCACCTGGCGGGTTTCACCTGGCTGGAGATAGACCTTGTCAAAGCCTTTCAGCTCTTTGTAGGGGCGCTCCAGCGAACTCTCCTTGTCGTGGATGTACAGCTGCACCACCTCGGCGCCAGCGCGTCGGCCGGTGTTGGTTACATCTACGGTGAATGTTATCTTGCCGTCGCGAGTCATGGTGGTCTTGTCTGCACGCAGGTTGGCTATCTTGAACTGTGTATAGCTCAGTCCGTAGCCGAATGCAAACAGCGGTGTGGTCTTGGCATGGTCTACCCAGCGGTAACCCACATAGAGACCCTCCTTGTATTCGCGGTCGATAATCTTCTTGTCCTTGCGCCAAGTGCCGGGATAGGTGTCCAGCGCATGAGCGCCTACATCCTCCAGCTTGGCGGGCATGGTGAAGGGCAGCTTGCCCGATGGGTTGGCGTCGCCAGCGAGTACGGCTGCCAGGGCGTTGCCTGCCTCTGAGCCCAGGAACCATGCCTGTACGATGGCGGGAACCTTGGCGTGCCAGGGCATTGCCACGGCGTTGCCCGATACGTTGACATATACCATATTCTTGTTTACGGCTGCCAGAGCCTCTATCAGCTCGTTCTGTCCGTAAGGCAGTTCCAGACCCTTACGGTCATAGCCTTCGGCGTCCTGGCCGTCACACTTGTTGAGTCCGCCCACGAAGATGACGTAGTCGGCACCCTTGGCCTTCTCTATGGCTTCGCGTTTCAGCTCTTCGGCAGAGCGGTTGTCGCGCAGGTCTGTATTGAAGCGGTAGCCCGAATAGCTCACGATGGTGTCGCCCACATATCCGCGAGCATAGTCTATCTGTACCTTGTCGCCCAGACGAGCCTTGAGTCCGTCGAGAGGACTTACCTCGCGCTGTACCTTCAGCGATGACGAACCACCACCTACGGTCATGGGCTTTATGGCGTTCTCTCCTACCACCAGAATGCGCTTTGCGTTGGCGTTGAGGGGCAACAGCGAGCGCTTGTTCTGCAGCAGAACGATACCCTCTTCACCTATCTTGCGAGCCACATCGTAGTGGGCTTCAGAGCACATGAAACCGTAAGCGCGCTGACGGTTCATGGTTGTGCGGAAGTGCAGTCTCAGCACGCGGCGAACCTTCTCGTCGAGGTCTTTCATGCTGTATTTTCCTGAGAGGATGCCCTCCTTGTAGGGACGCGCCAGGTAGTAGTACTCATAGGCGTTGTCCTTGCCCTTGGCGAGACCGTCGGTGTGGGTACCGAACTCCATGTCCAGACCATACTTCACGGCGTCGTCGGTGGTGGTGTGCACGCCCCAGTCGGTCATGGCTACACCGTCAAACTTCCAGTCGCCTTTCAGTATCTTGTTGACCAGCACGTCGTTGGCGCAGCAGGGCTGGTTGTTGTAGAGGTTATAGGCACACATAACTGCCCATACCTTGCCTTCTTCCACAGCAGCCTTGAAGGCGGGGAGGTAAATCTCGTGCAGCGCACGGTCGCTTACCACCACATTGTAGCGTTTGCGGAAAGCCTCTTCATTGTTCAGCGCAAAGTGCTTGGCACATGCGGCAGTACCGGTGCTCTGGATGCCCTGGATATAGGGGACTACCATGCGCGAGGCGAGGAACGGGTCTTCGCCGAGGTACTCGAAGTTGCGGCCGCCGATGGGCGAGCGATAGATATTCATGCCGGGGCCCAGCACCACATCCTTGCTGCGATAGCGGGCTTCTTCGCCCAGGCTTACGCCATAGTCGCCGGCAAGTGCGGGGTTCCATGTGGCGGCAAGACAGGTAAGTGCGGGGAAAGCCACACAAGAGTCATTGGTCTGTCCGGCGTCGCGCCACTTGTCCCATAGTGTGTTGGGGCGTATACCATGAGGGCCGTCGTCGGTCCAGAGGTCTGGAAAGCCCAGTCTGGGCACGCCTGCTGCCGAGAACTTGCTCTGTGCATGGATGACGGCTATCTTTTCATCGAGGGTCATGCGTCTGAGCACGTCGTCGATGCGTTGTTCCACAGGTTTGGTTTCATCAAGATAGGTCGGAAGCGTCTGCGCTCCGGCGTTCATTCCAATTAAGAGTAAACACGATATTAGCAGCTTTTTCATATACATTATTATATTAATTGCTGCAAAGTTACCACAAATCCTTGACATGTACACATAATTAATGATAAATCTTTGTGCATAAGGTCATTTTTGTCATCTTTTTTGCGCAAAAGTTGAGCCGGGCAGGGCTTTTCTTCGCTTTTTCCCTACTTTCCTCCGCAGTGAGGGCAGGCGTCTCTGTCAGGATATCATGTAAAAATGCCATTCTGCAGCACAAAGTTGCGCTTTTCTTTCCACGGATAGGCAGAAAATAGTAATTTTGTACACTATAGTTAGTCATTACCATCATGTCTGCGAGCCACCCGACGCAGACCACAAACCTGATAGAGATGAAAAAAATACTGATTACACTCGTTGCTATGATGTTTGTCAACGCCATACCCACTCATGCACAGCGCCAGACCACGCGTGGCATAGGTGTCTACCCAGGCCGCCAGTCAGAGAGTTTCGCCCCCACGCTCCGCCGTGACTTCGATTACCGCAATACGGCCCTCCACCGCATGGTCTATCAGTCTTCATCACTCGATGCCAACCTCACCGGACAGCTCGTCACCGACGGCACCGTATACCGGGGCGAGCCCTGCCGTCTGCAGGTGTCCATGCCCGACGGCGTGGTGGCGCGCCGCGATGCCGAGAAACTGCTCGACGGCAACGTGCATACCCGTCTGATGGTCAAGGGCGAAGATACCTTCGTGCAGTTTGACTGGACGGCGATGGGTGTAGACATCGACGCCTTCGATATCCTCGCCGAACCCGTCTATCTGCCCGGCCGGGCCACCGGAGGCTACGCCATAGACTTCCTTGCCTCCAACGACGGCAAAACATGGACCCTCGTGGGCGGAGAGCGGGGCGACGGCATGCCCGGCGAGCCCACCCGACACACCGGAAGCAACGATCCCAACAAGCAGGAAGACCCCGTGAGACTGCCCATGCGACTGGTCAAGAAGCAGATACCCTTCTCCAAGCCCGGGCGCTACTCCCATCTGCGCATAAGGCTCCACATGACGGGCTGCACCTACTGGCGGTTCTACGAGGCACGACCCATGCGCCACGGCCGTGAGCAGCTGGCGCTGCCCTCATCCTGTTATACCAGTGCGTGGATGAGTGCCGGAGGCGCCGACGAGTGGCTCATGGTCGACCTGGGCACGCCGGTGATAGCCGACCGCGTGGTGATGCACTGGATACACCCCGCCCGCCGTGGCGAGATACTCGTCTCCAAAGACGGCGACCAGTGGCAGCAGATAGGCGACCTGGGCCGCATCAAGGTCAAGGGTGGCGTGCAGACTCTTCGCCATCATTTCACCGCCCGCTATGTCAAACTCATGATGCGCCAGCCCGACCCGTCGGGCCACTATGCGCTGAGCGAACTCCAGGTGATGGGGCGCGGAGGTCTCTCTGCCATACCCGCCGAGCGGCAGGGTATGGTCCACGGCCGATACTACCTCAACGGAGGCGACTGGAGGCTCTTCCGCGACGGGGCGGCCGACTCTGTCCTTGCCACGGTGCCCGCCACAGCCCTGCAGAGTTATATTAATATAGGTGCGGTGCCCAATACCAACCACGCCGACAACCTGCGCATGGTTTCAGAGTCGTTTTTCCATTCCGACTTTACCTATACCACCACCTTCGACGCCCCAGCCGAGTACGAGGGGCGCCATGTGTTCCTCAACTTCGATGGTATCAACTGGAAAGCCTCTGTCCGCCTCAACGGCCATGACCTCGGGCGCATAGAGGGAGCCTTCATGCGTGGACGCTTCGATGTGACCGGCTGTCTCCTGCCCACGGGCAACCGCCTCGAGGTGAGGGTGGAACGCCCCGCCCACTTCGGCGCAGTCAAGCAGAAGACCACCGAGAGCACCGACATGAACGGCGGCGTGCTGGGAGCCGACAACCCCACATTCCATGCCTCGATAGGATGGGACTGGATGACCTCTACGCCCGGCCGCGAGACCGGCATCTGGAACGATGTCTACCTGAGTGCCAATGGTGGCGTGAGCCTGGCAGACCCGCTGGTAGACAGCCGCATAGACCCCGCCGACTCGCTCGCCACGATGACCCCCAAGGTGTGGGTCACCAACCACCGCGACACCGCCGTGGTGGCTACGCTGCGCGGATGGATAGGGGCGATAGACTTTGCCCGACAGGTGACGCTCCAGCCCCGCGAGAGCCGCGAGGTGACTTTCTCGCCCGACGAGTTTGCCCAACTGCGGCGCCAGCCCATGCACCTCTGGTGGCCCGTGGGCTATGGCAAGCCGCACCTCTACCGTGCCGGTTTTGTCCTTCTTGAGGGTAGTGAGCAGATAGACTCGCTCCACTACCAGGCTGGCATACGACAGATGACCTACAAGGAGATGGGCACCCGTCTGCAGCTCTTTGTCAACCACCGCCGTGTGGTTCCGCTGGGCGGCAACTGGGGCTTCTCCGAGACCAACCTCTGCTACCGAGGCAGAGAGTACGACCGCGCGGTGAGGTATCACAAGGAGATGAACTTCAATATGATACGCAACTGGGTAGGACAGACCGGCGACCGCGAACTCTATGAAGCCTGTGACCGCCATGGTCTGCTGCTCTGGCAAGACTTCTGGCTCGCCAACCCCTGGGACGGCCCCGACCCTTATGACATCCGTCTCTTCATGGCCAATGCCGAAGACTATATCCGCCGCATCCGCCGCCACGCCTCGATAGCCATCTACGTGGGCCGCAACGAGGGCTATCCGCCTGCCGAGCTCGACAGCGCCCTGCGCCGCCAGGTAGACCTGCTCCATCCAGGCTTGGGCTACATCTCCAGTTCTGCCGACGACGGTGTGTCGGGTCATGGCCCCTACCGGGCGGTCGAAGCCGAAGAATACTTTACCAGCCAGAGTCACCGACTGCACTCCGAGCGCGGTATGCCCAACATTCCCACCATCGAGAGCCTGAGACGCATGCTCAGCCCAGCCGACCTCTGGCCTATCGGTGAGGGATGGGCGCAGCACGACTTCACCCAGAAGGGCGCGCAGCGGGGCTCGACATTCCTGGATATGATGCAGCGCCGTTTCGGACCCGCCGCCGACGCACGCCAGTTTGCCGAGTGGGCACAGTGGATCAACTACGACGGCTATCGCGCCATGTACGAGTCGGCGCAGCAAGATAGACAGGGACTGCTCATCTGGATGTCGCATCCGGCATGGCCGTCGATGGTATGGCAGACCTACGACTACTATCTCGAGCCTACAGCAGCCTACTTCGGAGCCCGTAAGGCGTGTGAGCCGCTCCACATCATGTACAACGCCCATACCCGCAAGGTGCAGGTGGTCAACATCACCCCCGTCACCCACTGCGACATGGAGGCGCTGATAGAGACGATAGACATGCGGGGTAGGGTGATACGCACCGACTCGCTATGGGTAGACGCCTATGCCGACGCCACCACCGATGTGGCTGCGGTGCGCATGCCCGACAGCCTCTCGGTGGGCTATCTCCGCTTGAGACTCTACGAGAGGGGGTATCTGCGCTCAGACAACTTCTACGTACAGGCAGCCAGCCCCGAGTGTTACAGCGCGCAGAAGCATCTGCCCGTGACACGCCTTACGCTCCGCGAAAATTTCAGCCGACAGGGCGACACATGGCATGGACAACTGACGGTGACCAACACCTCCGACACGCCCACACTCATGATACGCCTCTGCCTCAAGGGCGATGACGGCGAGCAGATACTGCCCGTGGTCTATAGCGACAACTACTTCGCGCTGATGCCGGGCGAGAGCCGCGATGTCACGGTGGAGTTTGCCGACGAAGACCGCCGCGACAGCCAGCCCCACATCGAGGTAAGCGCCTTCAACGGCAAGGCAGAATAGCCCGCAGCCCAAGCCGCAGCAGCAGGCGACAAGGCTGGCTGCATCCAAGCCACCGCGCGTTGCCATCAGACCCCCGCGCGCCACAAGCAAGCCATTGTACCATCCCCGACCATCATCGCCAGGGTTGGTGCAATGGCTTTCTTTATGCCGGCGGTCGAGTAGGGTGCCGCTGCGATGGCCAAGGGCGGCTCGTATCAGTAGGCACGAGGGCTCGTGACATAAGAAACGTGAGCTCGTGACTTATGATACGTGGGCTCGTGTCAATAGTTACGAGCCGGCAAAGGTGGTCTCGGCATGACGGTCGGTGGTTTGGGGATGGTCGAGAGGGGCTGCCTAACCTCGTAGGAACCAGCGCAGAAGGGGGTTCCTTAAAAATATTGCGCGCGAGAGTAATAAAAAAGGCAATCTCTTGCGTCAATTCTCAGATATTTTATATCTTTGCAACGTAAGAAATAAAAAATAAAACCTAAACATACGTATTGAGTATGAACAAACATTTGTTGTTGGGCTTTGACGTGGGCAGCAGCTCGGTCAAGGCTTCTCTGGTAGATGTCAACTCCGGAGAGTGTGTGGCTACGGCTTTCTACCCCGAGCACGAAGCACCGATTAAATCAATCAGAAATGGTTGGGCCGAGCAAGACCCTGAAATGTGGTGGGTCAATGCCAAACTGGCGCTTGCCCGCATCATGGCCGAGAGTGGCGCCAAGGGCGACGACATCCGGGCGATTGGCATCTCTTATCAGATGCATGGTCTGGTGTGTGTCGACAAGGCACAACGGCCCGTGCGCGACGCCATTATCTGGTGCGATTCGCGTGCTGTACCCTATGGAGAGAGGGCTTTTGCCGACCTGGGCAGCGACCGCTGTCTGTCGCATCTGCTCAACTCGCCCGGCAACTTCACCGCCGCCAAACTGGCGTGGGTCAAGGACAACGAGCCCGAGGTCTATGAGCGTATATATAAGGTGATGCTGCCCGGCGACTACCTCGCCATGAAGCTCAGCGGCGTTATCAATACCACCGTATCGGGTCTCTCCGAGGGCATGTTCTGGGATTTTCAGGCCCACGATGTCGCCGGCTTCCTCCTCGATTACTATGGTTTCGATAGAGACATCCTCGCCGATATCGTGCCTACCTTCGATGTGCAGAGCCGCGTGAGCCGTGAGGTGGCTGACGAGCTGGGACTCAGCGAAGGTACGCCCATCAGCTACCGCGCTGGCGACCAGCCCAACAACGCGCTCAGTCTGAATGTCTTCAATCCCGGCGAGATAGCCTCGACAGCTGGTACGTCGGGTGTAGTGTATGGAGTGTTAGGTGATGTTAATTATGATAAAAAGAGTAGGGTAAATACCTTCGCGCATGTTAATTATACTGAGGACCTCACGCGTCTGGGCGTGCTCCTGTGTATCAACGGCACCGGCATCCTCAATGCGTGGATGCGCCGCAACGTGGCTCCCCAGGGTATCTCTTATGCCGACATGAACGCGATGGCTGAAGGTGTGGCACCAGGTGCCGACGGACTGCGCATCATCCCCTTCGGCAACGGTGCCGAGCGGGTGCTGGAGAACCGGGAGGTGGGATGCTCCATCCACGGCATCGATTTCAACCACCATACACAGGCTCATCTGGTGCGCGCTGCCCAGGAAGGCATCGTGTTCAGCTTCTGCTACGGCATGGAGGTGATGGCAGAGATGGGCATGGACATTCGCAAGATACACGCGGGAAAGGCGAATATGTTCCTAAGCCCGGTATTCCGCGAGGCGCTCGCCACCACCTCGGGAGCGACCATCGAACTCTATGAGACCGACGGCAGCGTGGGCGCCGCAAAGGGTGCCGGAATGGGCTGCGGCATCTACAGCAGTCACGAAGAGGCGTTTGCTACCTTGCGCAGGCTTGCCGTGATTGAGCCCGATGAACAGAAACGTGCGCAGTATGCACAGGCTTATGCCGAATGGAAAGGTATATTGCTACCAATGACATGACAATCTAAATATAATAAAACTTATATGTACTAATTATGGCAAAAGAGTATTTTCCACAGATTGGCAAAATCCCCTTTGAGGGCACTGCCAGCAAGAACCCTATGGCTTTTCACTACTACGACGAAAACAAAGTAGTTGCAGGTAAGAAAATGAAGGACTGGTTGAAGTTTGCAATGGCGTGGTGGCACACGCTGGGCGCCGCAAGCGGTGATCAGTTTGGCGGACAGACACGCTCCTACGAGTGGGATAAGGCCGACAGCGCTCTGCAGCGCGCCAAGGACAAGATGGACGCAGGCTTTGAAATCATGGAGAAGCTGGGCATCCACTATTTCTGCTTCCACGATGTGGACCTCATCGACCCCGCCGACGATATCGACGAATACGAGGCCAACATGAAGGCCATCACCGACTATGCGCTCGAAAAGATGGCTGCCGCCGACGACATCCGTCTGCTCTGGGGTACTGCCAACGTATTCAGCGACAAGCGCTATATGAACGGCGCTGCCACCAATCCCAACTTCGATGTAGTGGCTCGCGCTGCCGTGCAAATCAAGAACGCCATTGACGCCACCATCAAACTGGGTGGTCAGAACTACGTGTTCTGGGGTGGACGCGAGGGCTATATGAGCCTGCTCAACACCGATATGAAGCGTGAGAAGGATCATCTGGCTCAGATGCTTACCGCTGCACGCGACTATGCCCGCGCCAAGGGGTTCACCGGCACCTTCCTCATCGAACCCAAGCCCATGGAGCCTACCAAGCACCAGTATGATGTCGATGTAGAGACGGTAGTAGGCTTCCTGCGCGCTCACAACCTGCAGGACGACTTCAAGGTAAACATCGAGGTCAACCACGCTACACTCGCCGGCCATACCTTTGAGCATGAACTGGCTGTTGCCGTCGACAACGGCATGCTGGGCAGCATCGACGCCAACCGTGGCGACGCCCAGAACGGATGGGATACCGACCAGTTCCCCATCGACAACTTCGAACTCACCCAGGCCATGATGCAGATTATCCGCAACGGTGGTCTCGGCAACGGTGGCTCTAACTTCGACGCCAAGCTGCGCCGTAACTCTACCGACCCCGAGGATATCTTCATCGCCCACATCAGTGGTATGGACGCTATGGCTCGTGCGCTCGAGAACGCAGCCGAAATCCTCGAGCACAGTGAGCTGCCCCGCATGGTCAAGGAGCGTTACGCTTCGTTTGACAGTGGCAAGGGCAAGGACTTCGAGGATGGCAAACTCTCGCTCGAGGACCTCGTGGCTTACGCCAAGGAACACGGTGAGCCTGCCCAAATCTCGGGTAAGCAGGAACTCTATGAAACCATCGTAGCACTCAACTGTAAATAACTATGATATAGGCAATATTAAGGCTACACAATTACACTTTTTTCATAAATGTGCCGTCAGCAGAACGTGAGTTTAGCTGGCGGCTTTTCTTTTAGATGCATTTGGAAGCGTGGGGGTGACCTTGGAGAGAGTGGGGGTGACCTTGGCGCGCAGGGTGATGACATGCGGCATCGTTGGGATGAGCTTGGCGTGCGCCGGGATGGCTGCTGGCAGTGGCAAACAAACAAGCGGTGGGGCAGAAACCAGATGTGTGTCTGGAGTCTGCCCCACCGCTGTTTTATCGATGAAATCGGTGATTTTTGTTGTTATCTTGGCATTTCTGTCAGTGTCACTGGGCCTATCAGACCTGAAGGCTGCAACTTGGAATCTTTCTTGTAGAAAGGATAGGATGTATAGGTGTAACGCTTGGGACAGTCGGGCTGCTGGTCGCCGATGATGCGGTTGCGCCAGAGGGTGGTGACGCGTATCTCTATGTCATTGTTGCCACGACGCAGGGCGTCGGTAATCTCGGTAGAGAACGGTGCGCGCCAGAGTATGCCCATGTTCTTGCCGTTGACGATGACCTCTGCCAGTGCGCTCATCTGCCCGAGGTTTATCCAGAGTCGCTTGCCGCGTATCTGGGCTTTGGTGAGCTTCACAGAGTTGCGGTATGTGGCGGTGCCGGCGAAGTAGCGGATGCCCGCGTCGTCGCTCTCGCTGAGCGAGTGCAACTGCGCCATCGTGGTCTGTGCCGGTGCGCCTCTGTCGGGCTGGAAGGTCACGGTCCAGGGGCCCTCGAGCGTGGTGGTGACGGTCTGGGCGTCGACTTTGACAGCCTCTGCCGCCGTGGGGTCGTTCTCGGTGCGGAAGACGATGAAGTAGGCTTCGCCGGGGTTCATCTGCAGGCTTACCTGGGTATAACCGGCAGCGGGGGTGTAGTCTACTGCACTCACCTCGCCCGTCTCGGGATGCCACAAGTAAGGCTTCATGCCCGTCACCCTGAACCTCGCGTCGAGCGAACGTGTCTGGTAGCTACGGTTGTTGACCCAGTATATCTCTGCCTGTGGCGTCTGTCGGTGTACGAAGCGCAGGCTGTCCATGTGGTCACAGTAGAAATCGGGCGCGATGCCCCATGCGGCGAGGGCGTCGGCGATGCTGGCGTTCTCCTTGACATTGGGGCGGTTGGCATCCCATATCTCGGCTACCAGACGGTCAAACTCCGCCTTGTCATCGTTGAGGCTGAGCACTGCCTGGGGTCTTGCGCCGCAGAGTTTCATGCCCTTGCCGACCATCGCGGCGATGTGGCGCAGCGCAGGAACGGTCATACGCTGGGTGTTGGCGTTGAGGGCGAGCACCTGGTAGGTCATCCCCGACGGCGTGGTTATCTTGCCGTCGCTACAGGTCAACTGCTCCGTCAGCGCGGGCGTGTTGACATAGTCGTAAGACGCCGTCGGCGGAACCTGGGGCTGGTTGGCGTAGAAGAGTCCGGTAACATTGTTGTCGTCGCCATAGTAGTAGGCCACGTCGGCGACGTATCTGCCCTGCTGAAGCATATAACTGGTGCGCGAGAGATAGTCTACCCACGGGCGGGCTTGCTCTGCCCATGTCTCGTGACGGTGGAACCACTGTCCGTAAACCTCCAGTCCCTGTCCCGGAACCTTGGTATCTATCGGCTGATGGGCACTGTCGTGGATGACGATACGGTTGACGCCGCTGGCGAATTCGAGGTCGGCGACAGGCTTGAGCAGGTTGGGCGTGAGGGAATAAGCCAGTCCGTCGCCGTCCAGTCCGTTGGATGTAAGGGATTCGGCGGCAACCAGATTCTGACCATAGATGTGAGCCACAGACGCCGATTCGCGTATGTCACCCTGCTTTCCGGTCTCGCCGCGGTCATTCATGTGCATCACGGGTTCACTTGCCCACATCGCACCCATAGGGATAGTGCAGTATTGCTTGACAGCCATGCCGTCGGCTTCATAGACGCGGCACGACTCGTGGCTCTCGAAGTAGGTACCCATATCCCGCGCCTTCATGGTGTCGGCTACCTGGCGGTAGAGGTTCTGCTCGATGAGTTCTCCGATGGTCTTGCGCCAGTCGAAGAGGAACCGGTCGGTCTTTTCGCTGCTCTCTACGATGGTTCCCGCCAATGCCGGCATCCACGGCAGCAGTTCGTAGCCGCGTCGGGCTTTGAACTCTTCTGCCATCCGTGGCGTCCAGTTGGCTATTCCTGCCTCATAACTGTCGATGAGCAGGTTCTGGAGTCCGCGTTTGCCCATCATGCCGCGCGAGGCGTCAACATACGTGGCAAGATAGGTGCTTATATATCGCTGCACAGCCTCTGCCGACATCTTGTCGACCTCGAGTCCGGTCGCCTCGGGCGACGCGGGATGGTTCATCTTGCCCGTGAGCGAGTAGCCGAAGCGCAGTATGCGCCAGCGCCCCATCGGCGCTTTCCACGTGAGCCTTCCGGTGCTGTCGGTGAGATGGGTGAGGTCTACCACATCAGTCAGCGCCGTGGCCTTGTCGGTCTCTGGCGTGGGGTAGAGTGGCAAGTCGACCGGCGTGCCGAACGCGGCTTTCTCCTCGGCATGGTTCACGCGGAAGGAGGTAAACAGGTTGAGCTCACTGATGGCCAGCGGACGGCGGTCGGCTTTCCATACCACTCTGAAGTAGCGTGCCGTGGTCGGCGTGATGTCCACGGTGGTCAGCGGAGCACCTCCCAGCACCAGGTCGCATACCTTGGTGAAGTGCAGACCATCATTGCTTGCTTCCAACCATTTGGTCGGCGCGGGCCGCTTGTTGCGCCACTGACTGTGCTGACGCCCGTCGGCGAGCGCCAATGCCCTGATGGTGTATGCCTTGTCGAGTTCTATCTTTATCCAAGCCACCTTGCCGGTGCTGTCGGCAGTCAGCTTCTGCGTCTTTGCCATGTCGCCGTCGGTGAGCATGGCCAGGTCTATCGCGCCGTTGCTCGCCGTCGCCTTCGCGCCCATCTCTCCGAGCGTGAGCTCGCCGTCGGTTCTCACCGCCACCACGGCGATATCCTTGTAGTAGGTCTTGCTTGACGCGGTGCCCCTCGCCCTGATGTTCTGGAAGGCTCCGCTCACGCTGTAGGGTTCGGGCAGCGTCATGTTGATGGTCTTGCCTCCCTTGACGGTGACCTCCCTCCATACCAGTTTCTTCATGGCGTCGCAGGGCTTTACCCACGGTCCTCCCGTGTTACTCCACCCTGGCGTGGCGGTCATCGTCGCTTCCATGCCGAGCGAGTCTGCCAACGCCACAGCATACGCATAGCACTCTTTCCATTCGGGTGTCATGTAGATTATGCGTTGCGGCACCACCTGTGGTGTCTTCTTTCCGGCATCGAAGATATGGATGCCGCCGAGTCCTGCCCGATTCATCCATTCGAGGTCCTTGCGGATGCCGTCACGGGATATGTTGCCGTTCATCCAGTGCCACCATACGCGCGGGCGGGCGCTCTGTGGCGGATTTATAAATCCCTCCTTCAGTACATCGGTTTGTGCAGCTGCGCCTATCGTTATCGAGGCCAGCGCTGTAAGCATGATGTTTCTTTTCCAGTTCATAGTGGTTATGTTGTTGTTTGTTCTTTTTTTCCGATTGATTACCCTGTCTTGCGTAGGGGGCGTCGCCGCACACGTGGAGATGACCATTGCGCTCGTGGAGATGACCGTCGCTCCCGCCGCGCTTGCCCTTTATTTATATAAGGTGATGGTGACGGGCCCCAAGAGTCCTGCGGGCATCAGTATGTTCTTGGTTTTCTTGCTCCAGGGATACGAGGTCCACGTGTAGGTTGTCTCCCCGGCCTTGGCGAGTTTGTCGCCGCAGATGCGGTTCTTCCATGGGTTGGTTACGCGTATCTCCAGCGTGTTTTCGCCCGACTTCACCGCCGTCGAGATGTCGATGGAATGGGGCGAAAACCACGTTAATCCGCAGTATTTGCCGTTGACCCAAACCTCAGCTATATAGTTGACCGTGCCCAAGTCTATCCGGTAAGTCCGGGTGCTGTCGGCAACGCCGAGGAAGAAGCTGTTGTGATAGGCGGCGGTACCCGAGAAGTATTTTACTGCCCGCGCCTCGGCCGGGTTGGCTATGGCGAGCGTGGTGTCGATATACGACTTGAGCGAGTCCATCACGATGGCGTCTGGCGTGCCCATCTTCCGTCCGAATACCACGCGCCATGGACTGGCTATCGTGTCACTTCGGAGCGGCAGAGACTCCGTTGCGCGGTGACGCAGACGCTTGTCGGCCTCGCCGCTGAAGACGACAAACAGCGCATCTGCCGACTTCAGATCCATTTCCACGTAGGTAGAGCGGCTGCCAGTCATGTAGGTCACATCGCTGATTTCGCCTGTGACGGCGTTCCATATCTGTGGCTTGCGCCCAATGGTCCTGAACTCAAACCAATCGTGCATATCGCTCTTCGAACGGTTGTTGACCCAGTAAATCTCAGCATCCCCAGTGGTGCGGTGTACGTAACGGATGCTGTCCATGTGCGTGCAGCGGAAGTCGGGCACATTGAGCAGCGAGTCGATGGCGTGGCGGGTCGAGCCGGTGTCGATGATATTGTCACGCTTGCCACTCCAGAGGTCGTCGGCGATGCGGTCAAACTCAGCCGAGTCTGCCTTCAGCCCCATAGCACGTGTCGGACGCCGCCCCACGATGGTCGCCCCCTGGTCTGCCAGCCTCTTCACGGCTTGCAGCGACGCCAGAGAGAGGCGGTCCGAGGTACCTCCAAGCACCAGTATGCGGTAGCGGCTGCCGCCGGGAGTCACGAGCTGACCGCCGTCTGCGTCGAGGTGGTGGCAGAGGATCTCGCTGTTGATGAAATCCATGTTGCAGCTCGATGGAATGGCTGGTTTCTGCTTGTCGAAGAGCGCTGTGGCGTTGGCTTCATCGCCATAGAAGTAGGCGACATCAGCCACATTGTTGCCCTGTTGCAGCATATAACTGCTGCGAGCCATATAGTCGGTCCAGCCACGAGCCTGCTCAGCCCAGGTGCTCAGCCGATTGAACCACATGCCATAGATGTCGAGACTCAGACCCGGCACCATGCTGTCGATGGGCTGGTGGGCGCTCTCGTGGATGACGATGCGGTTGACGCCACAGGCAAATTCGAGGTCGGCGATGCGCTTGAGCATAGCCGGATAGAGCCCGTAGACCAGACTGTCGCCTTGTGACGGGCCGTAAGCCGTAAACGACTCTGCCGCCACCTGCTTGCGCCCGAATACATGGGCTGCCGAAGCCGACTCCATGAGGTCTGCCTGCATTTCGAGGAACATTTTCTGGGTGAAATCAAGTGTCTGCGTGCGTGCCCACATCGCCGCCATCGGTATATCGGCCTTACACTTGGGTGCCAGTCCGTCGCCGACAAACGGGCGACTGTTTTCCATGGCTTCAAAGTAAGTGGTGAGACCCAGCTCATGGGCTATGCGCCCGACCTGACCATAGAGATTGTCGGTGATGAGCTCGCCCAGCGTCAGGCGCCAGTCGTCGAGAAATCTGTCTGACGCCTCTGCCGACCCGATTACCTCGCCTGCCAGTGCCGGAAGATAGGGCAGCAGGTCATATCCACGCCTGCTCCTGAACTCCTCACGCATGTGGCGGGTCCAGGTGGCATATCCTGCTTCATAACTGTCTATGAGCAGACCGTTGACCACGCGCCCTATCATGCTGTCGCCCACCACGCGGCGGTAGGTGTCTATGTATGCCTCCATGTAGCGTCGCACGGCGGTCGAGTCGAGCTTGTCTACCTCCAGTCCGGTCGCTTCGGGCGACGCCGGATGGTTGGTCTTGCCCGTCAGCGAGTAGCCGAAGCGGTATATTCGCCATCGTCCCTCGGGAGCCTGCCAGCTGAGCCGCCCCTGAGCGTCCATATATCGGGTGAGGTCGATGACGCTGTCCAGCCCCGTGGCATGGCTGCCGGTGTGGGTGGGGTAGTCGATGAGGCGCAGCGGACCTCCAAAGCCAGCCTTTTCCTCGCTGTGGTTGACGCGACTCTCTGTGCTGAGCGTAAACTCGCTGATTGTCGCCGGTCGGGCATTGGGCTGGTAGACCAGACGGAAATATCGTGCCTCGGTAGGTGGCAGAGAGAGGGTGAGACGGGGCGTGGCGCCGTTGGGCACGTGGCATACGCGCCGCCACTCACGACCGTCGTCGCTGGCTTCGAGGTATTTGGTGGGGCTGTTGGGGTATTTCTCCCATGCGCCCAGCAGATGCGAGTCGGCTATGGTCATCGACCTGATGGTGCGGGGTCTGTCCAGTTCCACTTGTATCCAAGCCTGCTTCTTCCGCGGCCCTATTGCGAAGGTGTGGGTGAAGTCGCCGTCGTAGAGGTGGCTGCCGTTGATGCTGCCTTCCGACGTGGTGATGCGCTTTACCATGCTTGCCATCCCCACTGCATCGTCTGCCACCGGCACGGCGATGACATACAGGTCTTTATAATATGGTGTCTGCTTTACGCCCTTGCCCTTGTTGCGATAATTCTGATATTCTCCGCTGTTGGTATAGGGTGCGGGCAGCGTCATGCTCGTGAGGGTGCCGCCGTTGATGACGGTGTCGCGCCACTCTATGCGTTTCATGGCGTCGTCGGGTGCTACCCATGGACCTCCGGTGTTGCTCCAGCCGGGTGCCGAGGGCAGCACGATGTCCATGCCGAGCGAGTCTGCCAGCCCTACAGCCAGCCTCAGACAGTCGTTCCACTCGGGTGTCATGTATTTCACGCGTTGCGGCACTATCTGTGGTGTGTTCAGTCCGGCGTCGAAGAGGTGCACACCGCTGATACCCACACGGTGCATCCACTCGAGGTCCTTGCGGATGCCGTCGGGGGTGATGTTGCCGTTCAGCCAGTGCCACCACACCTGAGGGCGAGCCTCATGTGGAGGGTTCAAAAATCCCGATTTCATCGAACTTGTCTGCCCCTGTACGAGCAGTGAGCCACACAGTGCCAGCAGAGTCATTGCAGAGCGTATCATTCCAATTATTAGGGTTTGTATGGTATATGTCTATTGCTTTCAGGCATAAAAAGATATGCAATATTACCAATAAAAACCAAGATACGCAAGAAAAGACGGCAAAAGTTGTTGTTTATCTGCGTCTTGCCGATCTTTTTGTGCGCTTGGGAGTGGCCTTGGGACGGGGCTCCATGCCCGGCACATCGCGCGTGATGGTGGCTCTGACGATGCGCACGTCGGTGAGCGGACGGTCATTGGCGTCGCGCTCCACCGCCTGTATCTTCTCGACCACATCCATGCCCTCTGTCACCTCGCCAAACACCGTATAGGCACCGTCGAGATGGGGTGTGCCGCCCAGGGTAGTATAGACGCGCTCCATCTCAGGACTCATGGTGATGCTGTCGCCGAAGAGCTGTTTCAGGTTCTGCCGTCCGCGCTCCAGGGTGGTCTCGTCGCACACCTTGCCATAGACGATATAGAACTGGGTGCTGCTCGAGCGTCGCTCGGGGTTGGTCTTGTCGCCCTCGCGGGCAGCCGCCAGTGCGCCGCGCTTGTGGAAAATCTGCGGCAGCCGTATCTCGGCGGGCAGGGTATAGTCGAGCGAGGTGTTGCCCAGCAGTTCGCCGGCGGGGGCATGCTTGCTGCGCGGGTCGCCCGCCTGTATCATGAAGTCGGGGATGACGCGGTGGAAGAGCAGCGAGTCGTAGAAGTGGTGGGTACGGATGAGCTTGAGAAAGTTGTCACGGTGCAGCGGCGTCTCATTGTAGAGTTGCAGACGGATGTTGCCCATAGTGGTCTCGATGAGCACTTCGGGGCGTTGCGCCGTAGCGGGCGCTGTCTGCGCCTTGGCGCCGAGGGCTGCCATGAGCAGCGCCAGGGTAGAGATGAGGGTCTTCTTCATATCAGTAGTTGTGCGGTTATCGTTTGTTTTCGTCCATTTTATCGTCGTCGATGCGCTCGAGACACCAGAGGAAGGCGTCGGCCATGCGCTGGTCTTCGTGGTCGAAGTGCCCGCCCTTGTTCCATGCGAGCGTGGTGCTGCCGGAGCCCAACTGAGCCTTGAGCCGCTCGTGGTGGCGGCGTATGCAGTCGCCCACGGCAGCCATGCGCTGGTTGCGGGCATGCTCTTCGCGGTCGCCCAGGCTCATGTATACCTTGCGTGCCATGCTGGGGTGGCTGTCGGCATAGTTGTCCCAGTTCTTGACCCACACCGAGGGCGAGGCTGCCGCCACGGCGTCGAAGAGAGGACACTCCGATGCCGCCCAGAGGCTGAAGAGTCCGCCCAGAGAGTAGCCTCCGAGGATACAGGGCAGCTGTCCATACCTATTATATATATAGGGCAGCAGCTGGCGGGTCACATAATCGAGCGTATCTATGGCGTGACGCCCCACCTCGGGGTCTCTCGCCACCGCCTCGTCGGCCCAGGGCATGAGCGAGAGTGTCCACTGCTGCAGGTCGATGCCCACAAAGACAAAGCCCATCTGGGAGCCTTGCTCTATGAGGCTCAGCTCGCTGTCTATGGTCTTGCGCTCGTGGCGGGCGGTCAGCTGTATGAGCACCGCCTTGGGTGTGCCTGCCGTGTGGATGAGACAGGGCTGGCTGTCGATGTCCAATGCTTTCATTTCGGTCCTTTTCTATATAAACGACGAAAGGGTTGGAAATATTATGTGCGACCGCCAAAAAACATTCTTGCCCAATGTGGCTATAGTTATGTGCTGTGACTTTCCTATGTACAGGACTGTTCAAAGTGTCGCATTGCTCAACCAAATCGCGATGAAAACGGGAAAAATAGAGGATATGTCTAAAAAGTGTCATGGTATAAGAAAAATGATCAAATGACGCATAAAAATCATATTGAGACCAAAATTACGGATAAAATGACCAAATGGGAGATGCGCGCAGATTATTTTCTTGTGGTGCGCGAGATTTCCCATTACCTTTGCAACCATCAAGCAAGCCACTCAGCGTGGACAAAAAATTGTAAAGGATAATCCCACAACGGGAAAGACCATTAAGGAAAAAGAAAACCATCAAAACGCAAGAGTTATGTACTCAAAATTCGACAATCTGGACATCACAGTGGATTCTTCGGTGAAGAACATCACCCGCACAGCCTGCATGTATCTCTCCGAGGCCATCGAGCACGGTATCATGCTGTCAGAGAATCCTACAGCCAATATCGTGATCTATGACGACCGCATAGATTTTGGCATGTGTATGAACCCTACCATGGACATGATGAACGAGGCTTACTTCCCCAACTTCTATGTGGAGAACGACAGCATCGTCTATCGTTTCGCGGGTAACGCTGACTGTGAGGTGACCGACCAGACCATCGACTATGTAGGCGCCTATGCGCCCATGACCAGCGAGGACAACCACGTGTTCAACATGATTTACTCCAAGTACGCATAAAAATCTAACTTAATAGGAAATAGCCGTCTTATACAGACATACACATTCTTTATATAAATACCCAAAGAGCCGGAGGCATCTGATAGAAGATTCCCTCTTGGTTCTTTTTTTTGCCCATAGCCGACGACGCTTCCCCTTGTGCTGCTGTCGGCACCGCTTATATCTACATGGCGCGTCAGGGCATCGCCCCGACAGTCCTGCTGCCACTTCCATCATCTCTGAGTCACTCTGCCCAAAGCCGTAGCCACCCCGTTGGGCGTGGCGACTCTGTCGGCTGGTTCGTAACGGAAGTCACGAGCCCTCGTAACATAAGTCACGAACCCACGTATCATAAGTCACGAGCCCACGTATCGTAAGTTACGAGCCAGCCACGACGCCAACCATGATGACCGTCAATGGCTTCCACGCTGCCATTGTTAGCCTCCTTTCCGTGCGGGGTCGTGAAGAGCGCGCCAACCCTTCCGCTGACGGCTGCGACAGCGCCCCGCGAAAGCCCCTCCCTATACGCAAAAACCCGAACTGCCCATGGCGGGAAGTCCGGGGATATGGTGTCTGTGGCTGATGTGGCAGCCCATAGCATGGTGGCCTATCCGGCCTGCTGCCCGATGGTCTTGAGCCTGAGGCGGCACTCCTCGAGTATCTCGTTGAGCGACTCCACGGTGTCGGCCCTAAGCATGGCTATGCGCGTCTGCTTGAAATCGGGTATGCCCTTGAATATGGGACTTGCCGCGAGATGCCGGCGGGTGTGGAGTATGCCCCGGTATTCGTCGATGCGCTCCACGTTGATGCGCAACTGCTCCTTGAGCACGTCTATCTTCTCGTCGAGCGTCAGCGTGTCGCGTCCCTCGCGTATATCCTGGAATATCCACGGGCGGCCGAAGGTGGCGCGGCCTATCATCACGGCGTCCACACCGTAGTCGTCGAACGCGCGCCGTGCCGACTCAGGCGAGTCGATGTCGCCGTTGCCGATGATGGGTATATGTATGCGCGGGTTGCGCTTCACCTCGCCTATGAGCGACCAGTCGGCCTGTCCGGTGTACATCTGGCTGCGTGTGCGGCCGTGGATGGTGAGCGCCTGTATGCCGCAATCCTGCAGCTGCTCGGCCAGTTGGGTGATGATGAGGTTGTCGCTGTCCCATCCCAGTCGGGTCTTGACCGTCACGGGCACGTTGACCGCCTTGACCACCTCGCGCGTGATTTCGAGCATGAGCGGCACATTGCGCAGCATGCCGGCTCCGGCGCCTTTGCCCGCCACCTTCTTGACGGGGCATCCGAAGTTGATGTCTATCACGTCGGGCTTGGCCTCTTCCACGATCTTGGCAGCCTCGACCATCGAGGCGGTGTCTCGGCCGTAAATCTGTATGCCCACGGGCCGTTCTTCGTCGTGGAGCACCATCTTGTTGAGCGTGGAGCGTATCGAGCGGATGATGGCCTCTGCCGATACGAACTCGGTATATACCATGGCGGCGCCAAACCGCTTGCAGAGCATGCGGAAGCCTATGTCGGTGACGTCTTCCATCGGCGCCAGAAAGAGTGGGCGTGTGCCCAGGTCTATATTTCCTATTTTCATAACTTACTTATTTGAGCAGATGATACATTCCGCCGGCGAGCGACCTTACCACGCCCTTCATCTCGAGCGTGAAGAGCAGTGCCGAGAGGCGCGATATAGGTATGCCGGTCTTGACGGTGAGCAGGTTGACCTGCAGGTCGTTGGTGGCGCTGAGCACGTCGACGACGGTCTGCTCCTCTGCCGAGAGGTCGGGAAACAGCTGCCGCTCAATGCCCATGCGCGTGGCTTCGAGCAGCCGGTGGTCGTTCCAGTTGACGGCATTGACGAAGTCCTCGGCCGAGGTAATGAGTCCGGCGCCGTTGTCGCGTATCAGGTTGTTGCATCCGCGACATTCCTCGACATCCACCGGGCCGGGGAAGGCAAACACGTCGCGGCTGTAGTTCTGGGCGATGTCGCAGGTGATGAGTCCGCCGCCCTTGGCAGCGCTCTGGATGAGCAGGGTGGCGTCGGCCATGCCCGCCACGATGCGGTTGCGCCTTACGAAGTTCATCTTGTCGGCACGCGTCTGGGTCATAAACTCGGTGACGAGTCCGCCCTGGTGCAGCATCTGCACCGCTGTGTCGCGGTGGGCGGTGGGGTAGAGGTCGTCGAGCCCGTGTGCCAGCACGCCCACAGTCTCAAAGCCCTGCTGGAGCGCCTGGCGGTGGGCACAGATGTCTACGCCGTAAGCCAGTCCGCTCACGATGAGCACGCGCGGACACAGCTGTCGCAGGTCGGCGACAAAGCGGCGTATGATGTCCTGTCCGTAGACAGTGCAGCGGCGCGTGCCCACGATGTTGATGACGCGCTGCTGGTTGAGGTCGGCATTGCCCTTGTAGTAGAGCACCAGCGGCGCGTCGGGGCAGTCGTTGAGTCGCTGCGGATAGTCGCTGCTGCCATAGCAGAGCACCCTTACGCCATGCTCTACGGCCCACGCATACTCTACCTCGGCACGGTGGGCGGCGTCGCCGCTGTTGCGGAAAGCCTCTACCAGCCTGGGCGAGGCGTCGGGCACCAGTTGGCGTATGTCGGCGCTATGCTCCATGATGGCCGTAGCAGACCCTGCCCGGCGCAGGAGGTCGAGCATGCCCGCCATGTTGTAGAAACCTATGCGGGTGAGGGTGATGGCGTGGATGACGTCTTGCTCGTGGCTCATGGGTGCGTGCTGTCGTTGAGATAGGGGGCAAAAGCCTTGTCGTACTCGTCGCTTGTGCCCAAGCGGCCGTTGATGAGCACCGCCAGTTCGACGGTGGCGCGGAAGCAGAGGCGCTCGTCGCTGGCGCGGAAGATGTCGTGGTCGAACACCCAGCGTATGCCTTCCTTGTGCAAGGCCAACCGGGAGATGAGCACGTCGTCGCATCTGAGCGGCTGCTTGTATTGCAGGTTCATGCGCGCCACTACGGCGTCGATGCCGCGGCTGTGCATCTCGGCGAAGCTCAGCCCCGTGTGCTTCAGGAAGAGGTGGCGGGTGTGCTCGGTATAGTGCAGATAGTTGGCATTGTTGACGATGCCCTGGATGTCGCACTCGTAGTCTCTCACTTCCATGCGGGTCTCAAAGATATACTTCTTTATCATTGTCTTAAGGGTTGTATGCTGTTTGTCTATAATGGTGACGGTGTTGGGGGCGGTTTCGGCCCATTTCATCGGGCTTTCAGATACTCGTAGCCGAAGCGGCAGCGCAGACAGTCGCGGCGGTCGCAGTAGGCCGACTTCAACTGGATGAGCGCCTGGGAGTCGCCGGCATTCTCGACCTCCAGTCCGCACTCGCGCCAGAGCCTCACAATGTGGTTGTTTTCGGCGCGGGCCTGTTCGAGCAGACTGAAGGCGCGGTCGCAGAGCGCCTCGTCGCCCTTGTAGCGCCCGTAGGCGAAGAGCAGGGGGATGACGGTGTTGATGATGAGCAGATTGATGGAGAAGGGCGACATCTGCTTGTCGTTGTTCTCGGCTTCGGAGCCGAAGGTGTAATGGGTTTTCCAGTAGGGGGTGACCGATGTGTGCAGCGCCTCGGCCAACTGGGCGACGGTGGTACACTCGAGTATGCGGCTCAGCCCTGCCTGGCGCGAGAAGTAGAGCTGCGCCAGCTGCGAGATGCGTATGTGAGGGAAGTTCTGTGGTCGCAGCCGCAGAAACTTCCATAGATGGTGGTCCATAGGCGTAAGGCCGAACTTGTGGGCGAGGTAGCGGTACTCGCTGCGCAGTCGGCAGCAGTAGTAGTCGTGGTCGGCGCTGTCGCGATAACGCTCCGGGACGGCTTCAGGGGCGAGCAGCCCGGCTTGGCCCATAAACATGGCTTCTACCTGGAAAAGGTCGTCGCGGTGGTGGGCCACATCGTTCAGCGGGATGTGGTATGCCCAGGTCTCAAAGGCGTCGCCATTGACTCCGAAACCGTAGTTGCGCGCCAGCGTGACGAAGTAGGCTGCTTCCCACGAGCCGTTGCATCGCTTCAGCCGTTGTCCTATGGCTTCGGTCTTCTGTTCCAGCCGCTCGGTCTGCAGTGCGCTCATCCAGCTGTGTACGGTGAGGCGGCTCAGCGACGGAATGATGTGGTAACAGGGAGGGTATTTGTCGGTGGCGGCGAGCTCGGTATAGCGCATACTGATGTCCTGGGGCACGCTGAGCTGGAGCTGCGGCGGGCGTTCTCCGCTCTCGGTCACCACATCGGTGTCTACCGTCTCGGCTATATGCAGTATCACGTTGTTGTATCGTGCATCGCGCTGATGGCCATGCTGATACCAGTCGGAAGAACGGGTATGGATTTCGATGTTGCCCACCCACAGGGTGCCGTCGATGCGTATCTTGGCGTTGAAGAAGTCGGGTCCGGCATTGGTGTTGTGCAGTCCCGGGTCTATCACCTCGACCTCCAGCCCGTCGGTGGTAGAGAGATGGCCTAACGGAAACATCTTGTGTTTCCATACATAGTGCAGCAGTTGTTCCATTGGCGTGAGCAAAATACTTATCGTGCAAAAATACGATTTTTTTTGCAAACGCCCGTTGGATGTGGATGAAAATATGCTGTGCGCCATCAAACTAATCACTTTTCGCCGCCCCGTCGGTTGCGGCGGGAGGGGTGGGGGGCGTGTCATGGCGGCGCCCCTTGGGGTAGCTGGGCGGTCGGCAGGGCGGCCGTCGCTACGGCAGTTTCGGCCTCTGCGCCCTCTTAAATCACGTTAACAGCAGCCCTCTATATATATAATAAGGTAAAAATGCTGCTGTGGGAGGTAAAAAATCGTGACCAATGGCGGATTATCCCAAATTTTATGTTTAACTTTGCCCTTGATGCCCACAAGCCATCGCACGCAAAGCGCGGTGACGGGCGGGACAAACAGAACAAACAGCAAGCAAGATATGAAAATAGCACTTATCGGCTACGGTAAGATGGGGCACATGATAGAAGAGATTGCCCGTCAACGCGGCCACGAGATTGTAAGTATTATCGATGTCAACAACCAAGACGATTTCGACTCGCCTGAGTTCGCTTCGGCCGACGTGGCCATCGAGTTCACCAATCCTACTGCCGCCTATGGCAACTACCTCAAGGCGTTCAGCCATGGCGTGAAGGTGGTGAGCGGCTCTACAGGCTGGATGAAAGACCATAAGGACGAGGTGGTCAACCTGACCAAGGACGGCGCCAACACCCTCTTCTGGGCTTCCAACTTCAGCATCGGCGTGGCCATCTTCTCGGCCGTCAACCGCTATCTGGCCAAGATTATGAACCAGTTTGACGAGTACAATGTGTGCATGCAGGAAACCCACCACGTGCACAAACTCGACGCCCCCAGCGGCACCGCCATCACTCTGGCAGAGGACATCATCGACAACATAGACCGCAAGAAGGACTGGAAACGCGGTGTGACCTACTGGACCGAGGACGGCCACCAGGACGAAGGTGACGGCAACATCACCGACGAGGACCTGGTAATCAACTGCGTGCGCGACGGCGAGGTGCCTGGCATCCATACCGTCATCTACGACTCTGAGGCCGACATGATAAGCATCGAGCACAGCGCCCACTCGCGCAAGGGCTTCGCCCTCGGTGCCGTGCTGGCTGCCGAGTTTACCGCCCAGCACAGCGGACTGCTCACTACTTCAGACCTCTTCAAATTCTAAACGACTATGATAGACAAGACAAAAGCCAAACTCAATATGAAAGTGCAGTGGACCAAGTTTCTGGTTGTACTGGCACTGTATCTTCTCTTTCTCGTATGGGTCAAATCGTGGCTCGGCCTGGTGGTTGTGCCCTTCATCTTTGATGTGTATATCACCAAGAAGATACGCTGGCAGTGGTGGCGTGATGCCGAGGCTCCTGTGAGGTTTGTGATGAGTTGGGTCGACGCCCTCGTGTTTGCACTGGTGGCTGTCTACTTCATCAACCTCTTCTTCTTCCAGAACTATGTCATCCCCTCTTCTTCGCTTGAGAAGAGTCTGCTCACGGGCGACTATCTCTTTGTGAGCAAGGTGAGCTATGGCCCCCGCATCCCGCAGACCCCGCTCACCATGCCTCTCACCCAGCACACGCTGCCCGTAATCAATACCAACAGCTACATCTCCTGGCCTCACTGGGACTATCGCCGCGTGAAGGGCTTGGGCCATGTGGAGCTCAATGACATTGTGGTGTTCAACTATCCTGCCGGCGACAGCATCCTCACCGAAGAGCGCTATTCCACCCAGTACTACTCTATGGTCTACGGCTTCGGCGCCAACCTCTATGAGCAGAAGTACGGTGCCACACCCGATGTGAGCAGCATGAACCCTATGGAGCAGCGCCGCTACTATGGTGAAATCTACAGTCTGGGCCGCCACTATCTGGCCAGCATGCCCACGGATTTTGGCGACATCAGCAGCCGTCCTACCGACCGTCGTGAGAACTATGTGAAGCGCTGTGTGGGACTGCCCGGACAGACCCTCCAAATCAAGAACCATATCGTCTATCTCGACGGCAAGGCCAACAAGGAGCCCGACAATGTGCAGTATGCCTATGCGGTAGCCCTGAAGCCGGGCAAGGAAATCCCCGACGAGATGCTGCAGCAGTTGGGTATCTCTATGGAAGACCTGCTGTCGCTTAACCAGAACGGATATATGCCCCTCACGGCCCGTGCCGTCAAGGCGCTGCGTGAGCGCAAGGATCTGGTAGACTCCGTGGTGTTCTACAACGACCCCTCGACCTTCGAACTCTATCCCAAGAACGCCTACACCGGATGGACCCGCGACAACTATGGTCCCGTGTGGATTCCCAAGAAGGGCGCGAGCATCCAGCTGACCCTGAAGAATCTGCCCATCTATGAGCGCTGCATCAAGGTGTATGAAGACAACGACCTGCGCGTCGACGGCCGTGGCCGCATCTTCATCAACGGCAAGCAGGCCAAGAGCTATACCTTCAAGATGGACTACTACTGGATGATGGGCGACAACCGTCACAACTCGGAAGACTCGCGCTACTGGGGATTTGTGCCCGAAGACCACGTGGTGGGCAAGCCCATCTTTATCTGGTGGAGCTCTGACCCCGACCGTAAGGGCTTCGGCGGCATACGATGGAGCCGTCTGTTCCGTTGGGTAGATAACATCAAGTAAGTAGGACTATGAGCGGCACTGTCAAAACCCTATTGATTGTGGCAGCGGCAGCAGTGCTGCTCTTCCTGTTTCGTGTGTCTGTATGTACCATCTACACCATCCCCGACAACACGCTCGCCCCTGCCGTGAAGCAGGGCGACAGGGTGCTGGTAAATCGCTGGAGCTATGGACTGCGTGTGGGTGGCAACGACTGGATAAGCTACTGCCGTATAGCCCGTAAAACGGTAGAAAAGGGCGATTTCATCGCTTTCGATGCGCCTGTTTCTTCTGCTGCAAAGAGGGCTGTAATGATGGGTAGAGTAGTGGCTGTGCCCGGCGATACGGTCAAGATAGACGGTCAGATGTATGTCATCCCGCGTGGATGTCAGGTGTGTACCTGTGGCTGCATGTCGTCGTGCATCGTCAACCCCAACCAGCATGGTGGCGATATGCTCGTCGCCGAGAGCGACATCATCGGCAGAGCCACCTCGGTCATCTACAATTTCAACAATTATTATTTCGACAACTCGCGATGGTTTCTCCCGATACGCTGACGCCAGCTCTTCTTTCCACCACTTATTTCGGTCCGATACAATGGTATCAGAAACTTCACCGGCATAAGCCCTGTCTGATAGAGCGGCATGAGAGTTTCATCAAGCAGACCTACCGCAACCGCATGGTCATCGCCACGGCCAATGGCGCGCAGACGCTCTCTATCCCCGTGACCCACGACGACTCGATGCTTATCACCGATATCCGTATCTCTGACCACGCCAACTGGCGGCATGTGCACTGGAACGCCCTCGCTTCGGCCTACGGCGAGAGTGCCTTCTTTGAGTATTATCAGGATGACATCCGTCCCTTCTTCGAGCAGAAGTGGGAGTTTCTGTATGACTTCAACGAGGCCATCATGTACAAGATGATAGAGCTGCTCGACCTGCGTGTGGATGTGGGTGCCACCGAGAGTTATATCAAAACAGAAACTCACGATAATGCCGATGTTATCGGTGATTATCGTGAGTCTATACGTCCGAAGAAGCCGCTGCCTGATGCGGATTTCTGTCCTCAGCGTTATTATCAGGTCTATGCCCAGCGGCATGGATTCATTCCCAATCTGAGCATCCTCGACCTCCTCTTCAACCAGGGCAACGAGTCGATACTCTATCTCTGATACCTTATTTATATATAAGCGTGGTGAGCTGCGTAGGGTCAAAGACCGTCTGCGCCACCTGCTGTATGTCGGCGGCGGTCACGCTGTCTATCTGGGCAAACAGCCGCTCGGTGTCCTTCTCCCAACCATAATGGAGGAAGCTCTTGGCAAAATCGAGGGCAAAGTTCTCCCTGTTGTCGCAGGCGATACCTATCTGCCCCTTCAACTGGCGCTTGGCGTTGGCGAGCTGGGTCTCGGTGAGGCTGTGGTCGCACACGCGGTTGAGCTCGCTCCTCACCAGGCGCATACAGCGCTTCACGTCGTGAGGGTCGCAGCCGAAATAGGTCGCCCACATGCCTGTGTCGCCATAGCTTACCATCGAACTCTCCACGGTGTAGACCAGTCCGTGGCGCTCGCGCAATGCCATGTTCAGGCGGGCGTTCATGCCCGGTCCACCCAGAATGTTGTTGAGCACAAAGAGCGCTATGCGTCTCGGGTCGTGGATGTCGAAGGTGCGGTTGCCCATCATCACGTGGGCCTGGTGGGTATGGCGCTCGCTCACGATGGTCTGACCCGTAAGCGGCTGCATGAATGGCGATGGAATGGGCGAAAATGGCTTGCGCTGAGTACCCTCGGCAGCCACCGCGCAGTCCATAGCCTTGCACAGCATACGGGAGAGTCGGCCGAAGTCGATGTCACCGTAAGCGAAGAAGATGGCGCGGTCGGCACGGTAATGCTCGCGCGTGAAGCGGAGCGCATCGGCGGTGGTGAAGCGCCTCACCCTGTCGGCATTGCCCAGGATGTTGTGGCCCACGGGATGCCCGGCGAAGACCAGATTCTCAAACTCGTCGTAGATGAGCTCGGCGGGGCTGTCGTGATAACTCTCTATCTCGTCGCAGATAATCTCCACCTCCTTGTCTATCTCGTGCTGGGGATAGACCGAATGGAAAACCATGTCGGAGAGCAAGTCCACTGCCCGCGCAAGATGGTCGTTCATCACGGCGGCATAGAAGAAAGTGTCTTCCTTATTGGTAAATGCGTTGAGGTCGCCGCCTACGCGCTCAAGAGCATTGATGATGTGGCACGCCTTGCGCCGCTCAGTGCCCTTGAAGGTGACGTGCTCGCAGAAATGGGCGATTCCTTCGTCATCTTTGGCTTCGTGGCGCGAGCCTGCAGCCACGCCATATCCGCAGAAAACTACCCGTGACGCCGAGGGGCGGTGTATCACCCTCAGACCATTCGACAGAGTGCATGAGTTATATTCCATAATTATGTGCAAAATTACGGAAATTTGCTTTGATAATTGCGTAAAAATATAGATATTTGCATCTAAAATAACTGATATGCGCAAAGTAATAGGAATAGGCGAGACAGTGCTCGACATCATATTCAAGGACAACCAACCTGTGGGCGCTGTGCCTGGAGGTTCGGTCTTCAATGCCATGATTTCCCTCGGCCGTTGTGGCGTGGCTTCCACGATGCTTACCGATGCCGGCCGCGACCGTATCGGCGACCAGGTGGTAAGTTTTCTCAGTGACAATGGCGTCTGTGCCGACTATGTGCAGCGCTTTGCCCATGGCCAGTCGCCCGTGTCGCTTGCCTTTCTCGATGAGGCTAACAATGCCCAGTACATGTTTTATCGCGACAGTAAGGTAGACCGCCAGGACATCAATATCCCTGACCTCCACGCCGACGACATCGTGCTCATAGGCAGCTACTATGCCCTCGACCCCGCCGTGCGCCAGCAGGTGGTAGCCCTGCTTGACCAGGCGCGCGCTGCCGGTGCCATCATCTATTACGATATCAACTTCCGTCCTTCCCATCGCACCGATGTGATGAAGGTCACGCCCAATCTGCTCGACAACCTTGACTATGCCGACATTGTGCGTGGCAGTGTCGACGACTTCGAGGTGCTCTACCGCAAGCAGGACCCCGAGACCATCTACAAAGCCGAAATCTCGTTCTACTGCAAGCGCTTCATCTGCACCCGAGGCGCCCAGCCCGCTGTGGTGCTGGCCGACGGTGGCGTGGTGGGCGAATACCCTGTCGACACTACCGACACCGTGAGTACCATAGGTGCCGGCGACAACTTCAACGCCGGTTTCATTTACGGTCTGCTGCGCCAGGGCATCACCCGAGACCATCTCGACCGCGGGCTCACGCAGCAGCAGTGGGACGGACTCATCGCCGACGCGCTGGCGTTTGCCGCCGAGAGTTGCAAGAGCATCTACAACTATATCTCAGTCGATTTCGGCAACAACAAGCAATTACCAAATCATATTTAATATGAACATTATTAATAATAACATTTACTATGTAGGAGTCAACGACCGCAACAAGTCGCTCTTCGAAGGACTGTGGCCGCTCCCTTATGGAGTCTCTTACAATTCTTACCTCATCGACGACGACAAAGTGTGTCTCATCGATACCGTAGAGGTCGATTTCTTTGCCCGATATATCAGCAATATCCGCGAAGTCATCGGCAGTCGCCCCGTTGATTATCTCGTCATCAACCACATGGAACCCGACCACAGCGGGTCTATCGCCCTGTTGCGCCAGTATTATCCAGATATGCAGGTGATAGGCAACAAGAAGACCATCGGTATGCTCGAGGGCTTCTATGGTGTCACCGATAACTGTGTAGAGGTGAAAAACGCCGAATCCATCGCTCTCGGCAAGCACAACCTTACCTTCCACCTCACCCCCATGGTCCACTGGCCCGAGACCATGATGACCTACGAGTCTGCCACCCAAACCCTCTTCAGCGGAGATGCCTTCGGCTGCTTCGGAGCCCTCAATGGAGGTGTCATCGATGACGCCATCAACACCGATTGGTGCTGGGACGAGATGACCCGTTACTACTCCAACATCGTGGGTAAGTATGGCATCCCTGTGCAGAACGCCCTGAAGAAGCTCGCCGGTCTGCCGCTCGCCTACATTTGTTCCACTCACGGCCCGGTTTGGCACAGCTACATCGACAAGGTCGTGGGCATGTACGACAGCATGAGCCGCTACGCCACAGTGCCCGGCCTGGTCATCTGTTATGGCACCATGTACGGCAACACCGAGCGCATGGCCGAGGTCATAGCCGAGGCAGCCTCCAAAGCCGGTCTCAAGGACATTCTGCTTTACAATGTCTCCAAGACGCATCACAGCTACATCCTGCGGGATATCTTCAAGTATCGCGGGCTCATCGTCGGAGCGCCCACCTATAACGCCGGACTCTACCACGAGATGGATGTGCTGCTGGCAGAGATCGCCAACCGCGACGTCAAGGACCGCCTCTTCGGGTGGTTTGGCAGCTACGCCTGGGCAGGTAAGGCCGTGCAAAAGATTACTGAGTGGAACGATACCCGACTTCACTTCGAGGCCGTCGGCACTCCCGTTGAGATGAAGCAGTCTCTCAATGCCCAGACTCAGGCTCAGTGCGAGGCGCTGGGAAGAGCCATGGCCGAAAAGCTCCTTGCCGATGAGTAATCCCCGCACGCTGAAAGACTGGTTTATAGCGCTCCGCCCCTGGTCTTTTTCCACCTCTGCCATTCCCGTGATAGCGACGTTGGCTTTTGTGTGCTTTGCCTCTCATCACGACATTGACTTGGGGTCTTCAGCCTCTGCTCCCGACTACGCCAACGGCTTCCTCAGCCTGCTGATGATTATGCTGCTCCATGGCGGAGGCAACCTCGTGAGCGACTATTACGACCATGTGCGTCGCGTAGACCTCCCCGGCTGCCCCAATGGGGTCCATTGGATATCGTCGGGTGTGTTCCGTCCGCGCGAGATATTGGTCTATGGCCTTCTGCTCCTTGCCATAGGTGCTGCCGTGGGCGTGCTTATCCTCTTCCGTTCAGACATTGAGGTGCTGTGGATAGGCGTCCTTGCGGTGGCGTTGCCCTTGGGCTATCCCTGGCTCAAGGCCCATGCCCTCGGCGATGTCGACATCCTGCTCTGCTTTGCCGTGCTGCCCGCGCTGGGTACCTGCTTTGTCATGATAGGCGCCTACTATCTCCCCGTGCTTTTCCTCAGTCTTCCCTACGGACTCCTCACGGTGTCTATCCTCCATGCCAACAATACCCGAGACCGTGCCAACGACCGCCGGGCCGGACTCCTTACCCTCCCGCTCATCCTCGGGTGGCAGGCGTCGCGCCGCCTCTACGTGGCCTATCTTGTCGTGCCCTATCTGTTGGTACTCTTTGTCATGGGATTTTATTTCGGCCACTCTGTCACCATCCTCTGTCTGCTCCTTGTGCTGCTCACGCTGCCCGTTGCCGTGCGCAACATCAGGGCGATGATGACCGCAGAGACCGAGGACAAGCAGGACATCGGTGCGCTCGACCAGATGTCGGCGCAGCTGCAGCTCGTCTTCGGACTCTCTTACTCCCTTGGATTTGCTTTGGCCTCTTTTGTATAAAAACATGGACAATATGACGATGGAATCGGCAAAAATCAACGACTCTCGGGTCTGGATAGCGGTGGCTGTGGCCGCTGTGCTATGGTTTGTGATGTTCTCGCCATGGACGGCTCCGATGGTCAACTTCTGGTATGCCATGACCGCCTCGGCCGTCATCCTTGTCACCCTCTCCACTTGCTTCTGCCGCCAGTGGCTTGCCGACATCCGCCCCACCGCCAGCCAGCTGACCCTGGGGTTGGTCATCGCCCTGGTGCTGTGGTGCGTGTTCTGGGTGGGCGACAAGGTGTCGCAGCTGCTGTTCAGCTTTGCCCGCCCCCAAGTCGACATGATTTATGGCATGAAGAGCGGCACAGCCTCTGCCCTCATCGGCGTGCTGCTCCTGCTTGTCATCGGTCCTGCCGAGGAGATTTTCTGGCGCGGCTATGTGCAGCGCCGCCTCTCCCAGCGCTGGAATGTCAATGTGGGGTTTGTCGTCACGCTTGCCCTCTATACGTTGATACATGTGTGGTCTTTCAATTTCATGCTGCTTATGGCTGCGCTGGTGGTAGGAGCCTTCTGGGGACTTCTCTACCGTCTGCGCCCGCAGTGGCTCACCGCCCTTGTCATCTCCCACGCCGTGTGGGACGCCTGTGCTTTTGTGTTTTTCCCTTTCTGAATGTTTTTCCTCAACCGTCTGACCTATGAAGAGATTTAAGTTTGGACTCCTGCCACGCATCCTGGTGGCCATCGTCTTGGGTATCGTTGTCGGCAACTGGCTGCCTCTGCCCCTAACCCGTGTGTTCATCACGTTCAATAGCATCTTCGGCCAGTTTCTGGGCTTCATGATACCCCTCATCATCGTCGGACTGGTCACCCCCGCCATCGGCGATATCGGTCGCGGAGCCGGACGGCTGCTGGTCGTCACCGTGCTCATAGCCTATCTCGATACCGTCTTTGCCGGACTCCTCTCCTTTGGCACCGGCTCCTGGCTCTTCCCCGACATGATAGGCAGCGTCACCTCTGCCCAGGTCGAGAAGACCACCGCCATCGAGCCCTATTTCACCATCTCCGTGCCGCCGCTCATTGATGTGATGAGTGGTCTGCTCTTCTCCTTCGTCGTGGGCTTGTGCATCGCCTATGCCCAGCTGCCCACGCTCAAGGGGCTCTTTGCCGACTTCAAGGCAGTCATCGCCACCACCATCTCCAAGGCCATCATCCCCCTGCTGCCCATCTACATCTTCGGCATCTTCCTCAACATGACGCGGTCTGGCCAGGCTTACCATATCCTTGCCGTCTTTGCCCGTATCATCGTGGTCATCTTCATCCTCCACCTTTTCATCCTGCTCTACGAGTTTGTCGCTGCCGGCATCATTGCCCGCCGCAATCCCTTCAGGCTCCTCTACAACATGCTGCCCGCCTATTTCACCGCCCTCGGCACCTCGTCGTCGGCAGCCACCATACCCGTGACCCTCAAGCAGACCATGCGCAACGGCGTGAGCGAGAGCATCGCCGGATTTACCGTGCCCCTCTGCGCCACCATCCACATGTCGGGGTCTATGATGAAGATTACCTCGTGCGCGCTCGCCATCTGTCTGATGGAGGGCATGGGCCACGACACCCTCACCTTCATCAATTTCATCCTCATGCTCGGCATCATGATGGTGGCAGCGCCCGGAGTGCCTGGCGGAGCCATCATGGCAGCCCTGGCGCCCCTGGCGACTATCCTGGGCTTCAGTGACGAGCAGCAGGCGCTCATCATCGCCCTCTACATCGCGATGGACTCATTCGGCACCGCCTGCAACGTTACCGGCGACGGAGCCATCTCTGTGGTGGTCAACCGCCTCTTCAGCCGACACAGAGCTTAGCAATGTCGTCCAGCGAGTGGGCCACGTCGATATAGTCGTGCCATGACCCGCGCACGAAGCCACGCTCCTGCATATCGTCAAGCAGTTCGATGAGTTTGCCCCAGAACCCCTTCAGGTCATAGACTATCACCCTCTTATTGTGATAGCCTATCGTGTGGGCTGCCACCACGGTGAATATCTCGTCCAGGGTTCCCACGCCACCAGGCAGAGCCACGATGATGTCGCTCTGGGCCACCAGCAGGTCCTTGCGGTCGCTCAGATTGTCACAGGCAATCTCTACATCGAGGTCGGCAAACTTCTTGCCACCGCGTTCCACGAGCGTAGGCACCACACCTATCGTCATGCCACCATGGTCCTTCACCGCCTTGCCTATGCACTGCATCAGGCCGATGTTGCAGCCGCCGAATACCAGCGTATGCCCGTTGTCAGCCATCCACCGCCCCATCTCCTCGGTTGCCGTGAAGAAGTCGGGGTCTATGTTATTGTTGGCCGAACAGAAAACTCCAATTTTCATAATGCTTTTTGTCGTTGTATGTATTAATAGGTACAAAGTTACAACAAAAAGCAAACAATTCCCCATCCTTCTTGGGAAAACCGGGATAAGACTTCTTGCCTATTCCCATCCCGTCGTAATCAATAAGCAATATGCGCCGTAGACGGTACGCACCCCCGGCAACTCTGAACCGAGGGTCACTGGCGTGGCGCTGTGCGTCGCGGAAAGATAAAGTGTGGAGATTGGCGAGGCATAATCATCAAGAGAGAACAAATGTCCATTCATATACGAATCCATTGACAGTGTGTTCCTTCCCCTTGGGAGGGCACTGAAAAACTAAAACCCACTATCAAATTGAAAGTTGATGACGGAGA
>OHEU01000022.1_pt1 | contig 103176 bp, 77 predicted proteins | sample 1567341 | NCBI WGS metagenome assembly OHEU01 (sample SAMEA3879524, study PRJEB24766) | human gut metagenome | biome: human-associated habitat; feature: feces | place: USA | collected 1985/1987 | reverse complement strand
GATTTTTTTTGCAAACACAAAAAAGGCCGTCTCATTTTGAGACAGCCTCTTTTCCCCATCTTATATTAGCCAATAAGCCACACATCCCGCTATTTTTATGGCAAAAACCATCTTTGCCCCAATACCATACTAATACTGAAACAATGTTCTTTCCCCTTTTCAAGTATTTGGAAAGGTCTACTACGTCATAATATGTATCAGTTGGATTGGGTCCTCTCTTCAATCCTCCTTCAAAAATGACCAATTCCTCATTTACCCATAACCAGTATTTGGAATCTACAGCTATATCCATATATACTTTATCAGGTTGCGCATCCATATATACTACTTTTCTAAAGCACAACCATTGATTAGGAGTTTGTTGTTCAGAATTTACAGAAATCCATTTAATCCCTTTTAAATCAGCACTCCCTTCACAAACCGCATACAACGAACATACATTTGTGACCAACAAACATAACAACAAAATAAAAAATCTTTTCATATAATTTTTTCCTTCATACATTGTAAAACGTCTTTATTTCCATTTGCAAATTTAGGCGACAATACAATATCCGAATTTAGACAGAATGATTTTATATGGATATTTTCTGACTTATTTATTCAGGGCATAAAAAAGCGAAGCCGCAAGAACCTTTCATCTAGCTCTCACGACTTCGCTTCTATAAGATTCTACAACTTATCGTTCTCCTATCGGCTTGTAGTCCACTTCCTCCAGCACATTCTTGTACGCCGGACGGATAATGCGACGACCTTCGAAGTTCAGTTCCTCAATACGGTGTGCCGTCCATCCCACAATACGGGCCATGGCAAACAGCGGGGTATAGATTTCATGCGGCAAGCCCATCAGTTCGTAGATAAAGCCTGAATAGAAATCCACATTCGAGCAAACCTGCTTCTTGGTTCCTTTCACTTTCTTGAAGCATTCGATGGCACGCTGTTCCAACAGTTCAAGGAAGGCAAATTCTTTCTCACACCCCTTTTCTGCCACCAGTTCACCAGCCAGTTCTTTCAGCAATACGGCACGCGGATCAGAAATAGTGTACACCGCATGACCGATACCGTAAATCAACCCACTGCCATCGTAGGCTTCTTTATTCAGCATACGGGTCAGATAGGTATCAATTTCGTCTACATTCGTCCAGTCAGAAATTACCTCTTTCAAGTGATGGAACATCTTTACCACCTGAATGTTGGCACCTCCGTGCAGAGGACCTTTCAACGAACCGATTCCGGCTGCAATGCTGGAATAAGTATCCGTACGAGTAGAACTGGTGACACGTACGGTAAATGTAGAGTTGTTACCACCTCCATGCTCTGCCTGAAGCACCAGCAGCAAGTCGAGCATACGCGCTTCCAGCGGAGTGTATTCTTTCTTAATCATATAAAGGAAGTTTTCGGCCAGCGACAGATTCTCGTGCGGATGACGAATGTGCAACGAACGTCCGTGTATACTATGACGGTAGATGCTGTACGCATACGCAATGATGGTCGGGAACTTTGAAATCAGTTCGATGGACTGACGCATCAGGTTGTCGCGTGAAATATCATCCGGATTCGGGTCGAACGTGTACATTTCGAGCACGCTACGTGCCAGGATGTTCATGATATTCTGCCCTTCCAAGTCGATAATGTTCATAGTCGTCTTCTTGTCCAGCGGCATATTGTCATTGATGAGCTCCTTGAACGAAGCCAGTTGTTCGCTGTCAGGAAGTTCACCCGACAACAACAGGTAAGCCACTTCCTCAAAGCCGAAACGCTTTTCACGCAGCAAGGCATGAGCAATGTCATCCAAATCGTATCCGCGATAGAATAACTTACCCGGAATAGCCTTCAATCCCTGGTCTGTGCGTTCATAACCTACCACATTACCAATCTTTGTCAGTCCCACGAGTACACCTGTACCATCTTCGTTACGCAGACCCCGCTTTACATTGTATTTCGTGAACAGTTCATTGTCGATGCGGCATGCCTGCTTGGCACACTCGGAAAGTTTGTAAACTATATATTCTTTCTTCATAAACTTCTCTTTTTATCCATTAAAACACTCCGACAAGAAAATCCTCCGACTATTACAGCAAAGAAATGATTTCCTGTCCAAATTCATTCGTGCCCAACGCGTGGCCATTCGGCATGAAACGCGCCAAATCATGAGTAGCCTCCCCTTTCGAAAAAGCTTTCTCCAAGGCATTCACAATCAGTTGGGCAGCTTCTTTCCAGCCCATGTACTCCAGCATCATGACAGAAGAGAGCAGCAAGGAACACGGATTCACCACATTCTTTCCGGCAATGTTCGGTGCCGTGCCGTGAGTAGCTTCAAAGATGGCATGTCCGCTCTTGTAATTGATGTTGGCTCCCGGTGCGATACCGATACCGCCCACCATGGCTGCCAGCTGGTCGGACACATAATCACCGTTCAGGTTCAGCGTAGCAATGACCGAATATTCTTCTGGAATGAGCAGGGTATTTTGCAGGAAAGCATCTGCAATGCAATCCTTCACCACCACTTTTCCATCGTTGATGGCTTTGGCTACGGCAGCCTTGGCAGACTCTTCGCCCAGCTCTTTCTTCAGGCGGTCATATTCGTTCATGGTGAAAGTCTGGTCCTTGAACTCAGTTTCAGCCACTTCGTATCCCCAGCGCTTGAAACCTCCTTCCGTAAACTTCATGATATTTCCCTTGTGTACCAGTGTCACTGACGGCAGGCCGTGTTGCAATGCGTATTCAATGGCTGCACGTACCAGTCGCTGGGTACCTTCCTTTGACACGGGCTTCACACCAAATGAAGAGGTTTCCGGGAAACGTACCTTGGTCACACCCATCTCATCACGGAGGAAAGCATAGAATTTCTGTGCTTCCGGTGTACCTTGTTCCCATTCGATACCCGCATAAATGTCTTCCGTATTTTCGCGGAAAATGTGCATATTCACCTTGTGCGGCTCTTTCACCGGAGAAACGACTCCTTTGAACCAGCGTACCGGACGCAGGCAGACATACAAATCGAGCGTCTGACGCAATGCCACATTCAGCGAACGGATACCACCGCCCACCGGAGTGGTCAACGGACCTTTGATACCTACCAGATATTCCTTGAATGCTTCCAGCGTAGCCTCCGGCAACCATTCACCAGTCTGCTCAAAAGCCTTTCCGCCGGCCAGCACCTCTTTCCATTCAATGCGGCGCTTGCCTACGTAGGCCAATTCTACCGCTGTATTGACTATTTTCTGACAAACCGGAGTGATTTCTGCTCCTACTCCATCCCCTTCGATAAAAGGAATCACTACGTGATCGGGAACCACCAATTTCCCGTCCTGCATATACATCTTATTGCTCATTTCTCTCATTTTTTAAAGGTGTTCAAGGCTGAACCGGCCTTAAACCAGTTAATTTGCATTTCATTATAGGTATGAAGCACTTCGAATGTTTCTGTCGTGCCGTCTTCGTGCGTCAATACGGCATGCAACGGTTTACCCGGAGCAAAGCGTTGCAATCCCAAGATAGAAATCCGGTCGTGCTCACGCACCTTGTCGTAATCGTTCTTGTCGGCAAAAGTCAGTGCCAGCATACCCTGTTTTTTCAAGTTTGTTTCATGAATACGGGCAAAGCTCTTGGCCAGGATTACCCGTACGTTCAGGAAGCGCGGTTCCATGGCGGCATGTTCGCGGCTGGAACCCTCTCCGTAATTTTCTTCTGCCACTACGATAGAGCCCATGCCCTTTGCCTTGTACTGCTTGGCCACTGCCGAAACGGCTTCATATTCGCCAGTCAGCTGATTCCATACGCAGTTAGTCTTACCGTTGAATGCATTGACAGCACCCATCAACATATTATCGGAAATATTTTCCAGGTGTCCGCGGAAGCGCAACCATGGTCCGGCCATAGAGATGTGGTCGGTAGTACATTTTCCCTGCGTCTTAATCAGCAGCGGAAGTTCCATGAAGTCTTCTCCATTCCATGCAGCAAACGGTTCCAGTTTCTGCAAGCGCTGTGAATCCGGCTGAATGGTCACTTCCACCTTTCCTCCGTCGGCCGAAGGAGCCACATAGCCATTGTCATCTACTGTAAATCCTTTCAACGGCAGTGTTTCCCCTGTCGGCGGATCAAGTCTGACCTCTTCTCCCTTCTCATTCTTCAGGGTATCCGTCAGCGGATTAAAGCACAGGTCGCCCGCAATGGCAAACGCCACAGCCATTTCCGGTGAAGCAATGAACGCATGTGTGTTCGGATTGCCATCGGCACGCTTGGCAAAGTTACGGTTGAACGAAGTCACGATAGAATTGGCCCGAAGCGGATCGTCGGTCACACGCTTCCACTGTCCGATACAAGGACCGCAGGCATTGGTCATCACCACACCGCCGATGCTCTTCAAATCCTCAATCATGCCGTCGCGCTGAGCCGTGCAATATACCTGTTCCGAACCCGGATTGATAATCAGCGAAGCCTGCATCTTCAGACCTTTTGCCTTTACCTGACGGGCTACTGAAGCTGCACGACTCAAATCCTGATAAGAAGAGTTGGTACAAGAACCTATCAATCCCACTTCCATCTTCTGCGGGAACCCTTCCTTCTTCACACGGGCAGCAAATTCCGATACCGGACAAGCTGCATCGGGCGTAAACGGTCCGTTCACATACGGTTCCAGTGCAGAAAGGTCAATTTCAATCAAACGGTCGTAATATTTCTCCGGCTGCTGTGCTACTTCTGCATCCGCCCGCAAATCGGCCGCATTAGCCTCAGCCAGTGCGGCAATATCCTCACGTCCGGTAGCACAGAGGTAGCGCTTCATCTCCTCATCGTAAGGGAAAACAGAAGTCGTAGCTCCCACCTCAGCTCCCATGTTACAGATAGTAGCCTTTCCGGTAGCAGACAACGAGCGGGTTCCCTCTCCGAAATATTCAATAATGGCATTCGTTCCTCCCTTCACGGTGAGAATACCTGCCAGTTTCAAAATCACATCTTTTGGCGAAGCCCATCCGTTCAACGCACCGGTCAGCTTCACCCCAATCAGTTTCGGCATCTTCAGTTCCCATTCCATGCCAGTCATTACGTCCACTGCGTCAGCACCGCCCACACCAATGGCAATCATGCCCAATCCACCGGCATTCGGGGTGTGTGAGTCGGTTCCCACCATCATGCCACCCGGAAACGCATAGTTCTCGAGTACAACCTGATGAATGATACCTGCTCCCGGTTTCCAGAAGCCGATGCCGTACTTCGAAGCCACACTTTTCAGAAAATCGTATACCTCTTTATTGGTAGTGCAAGCAGAAGGCAAATCCTCTTCCACTCCTTTATATGCTTGAATCAAATGGTCACAATGTACGGTAGCAGGAACAGCTGAAACGGATTTTCCCGCATTCATAAACTGCAACAGCGCCATCTGGGCCGTCGCATCCTGCATGGCTACGCGGTCCGGACGGAAGTTAACATACTCTTCCCCCCGACGGAAAGCTGCCACCGTGTTTTCGTCGTATAAATGTGCATACAATATTTTTTCAGCCAAAGTCATGGCACGCCCCAGTTTCTTACGGGCCTTTTCTACTTTTTCTGCATACGACGCATAGAACGTCTTCTGCATTTCCATGTCGTAAATCATCTGAACAATCTTTTATAACTTCGTGCGCAAATATATTGAAAATATCTCACAATATCACACTTATATCAAATAAAAAACAACAATCTGCCACAAAACCTCATTTCTTTATAACAGAGGGCTGGTTTTTACCGCATTCCGGAAAACTTTTTGACACGTCATTATCCTTAAATTGAAAATTCCCTGCATATTCTTGCTATTTTCCTTGTTCGTTTTCTACGTTTTCCTACTGCAAACCCTATGTTTCCCGTCGCAAAAACGTAGGGTTCCCGAACGGAAAACATACGGTTCCGCGACGGGAAACATAAAAAAACTTGAAAAGTTTCCGAATAAACTTACCGAACTTAGAAAAAAGCAGAGCCATCACATAAAAGCCAAATTATCCGCCTTTTCTGCCAGTAGAATCTCCCGCATTTTATTCGTTTTCTTCGGGATTTTTTGTAAGTTTGGAGAAACTCTTATTCAACTGTATTATGGAAACATATCTATTCTGGCTGGTCCCGGCGGCATCGCTGCTGGCATTGGCACTTGCCGGATACTTCTACCGGCAAATGAAGCAGGAAAGCGAAGGTACACCTACCATGGCACGCATAGCATCGTATGTCCGGAAAGGAGCCATGTCTTACCTGAAACAGCAATATAAAATAGTTACCCTTGTATTTATCGGACTGGCTGCCTTGTTTGCCATCATGGCCTATGGGTTCAACTTGCAAAACCATTGGGTACCCGTGGCATTCCTCACAGGAGGTTTCTTCTCCGGCCTGTCGGGTTATTTAGGCATGAAAACCGCTACGTATGCCTCTGCACGTACGGCAAATGCCGCACGCAACTCACTGAACAAAGGATTGAAAGTGGCATTTCGCAGTGGAGCGGTTATGGGACTTGTGGTCGTAGGACTGGGATTGTTTGACATTTCTTTCTGGTACCTGCTGTTGGATTTCTGCATTCCGGAAGATGCATTGAATCCCACCGCCAAGTTATGCGTCATTACCACCACGATGCTGACTTTTGGAATGGGAGCCTCCACCCAGGCTTTGTTTGCCCGTGTAGGAGGAGGTATTTATACCAAGGCGGCCGATGTGGGAGCTGACCTGGTGGGGAAAGTAGAAGCGGGCATTCCGGAAGACGACCCGCGCAACCCGGCTACGATTGCCGACAATGTAGGCGATAACGTAGGTGATGTGGCCGGAATGGGAGCCGACCTCTACGAATCCTACTGCGGTTCGATTCTGGCTACCGCTGCCCTGGGAGCTGCTGCCTATATCGGCACGGGAGATACCGCCATGCAGTTTAAAGCCGTCATCGCCCCGATGCTGATTGCAGCCGTAGGTATTATCTTGTCCATCATCGGCATTTTTGCCGTGCGCACCAAAGAAAATGCAGGCATGAGAGAATTGCTCAAGGCTTTGTCTACAGGCACCAACCTCAGTGCGGGATTGATTGTCATCGCCACCTTTAGCATTCTTTGGGTACTGCAAATTGATAACTGGCTGTATATTTCACTGGCTGTAGTCATCGGACTGATTGTAGGCATCGTCATCGGACAATCTACTGAATTCTACACTTCCCAATCTTACAAGCCCACTCAAAAACTGGCAGAAAGCGGAAAGACAGGTCCGGCTACCGTCATCATTTCGGGCATCGGATTAGGAATGGTATCCACTACGATTCCGGTCATTGCAGTTGTAGCCGGCATCATCCTGTCCTACTGGCTGGCCTCTGGTTTCGATTTCACCAACATCAGCATGGGACTTTATGGCATCGGTATCGCTGCCGTGGGTATGCTGTCCACTTTGGGCATCACATTAGCCACGGATGCCTACGGACCGATTGCCGACAATGCAGGCGGTAATGCGGAAATGAGTGGTTTGGGAGCAGAAGTCCGCAAACGCACAGATGCACTGGATTCACTGGGCAATACCACAGCCGCTACGGGTAAAGGTTTCGCCATCGGTTCTGCCGCCCTGACCGGACTGGCACTACTGGCTTCTTACATTGAAGAAATACGCATCGGACTGGAACGTATCGGTACCACCGTACTGGAACTTCCCAACGGACTGGAAGTAATGATTCAGGAAGCCGGATTCACGGACTTCATGATGTTCTACGATGTCACGCTTATGAATCCCAAGGTACTTTCGGGAATGTTTATCGGTAGCATGATGGCCTTTCTGTTCTGCGGACTGACCATGAATGCTGTAGGAAGAGCAGCTGCCCACATGGTAGAGGAAGTACGCCGGCAGTTCCGTGAAATCAAAGGTATTTTGGAAGGAAAGACTGAACCTGACTACGCACGCTGTGTACAGATTTCCACCCTTGGCGCACAGAAAGAAATGGTATTCCCGTCGCTGTTGGCCATCATCGCCCCCATTGTGACAGGTCTGCTGTTTGGTGTGCCGGGCGTCATCGGTCTGCTGATAGGTGGACTTTCTTCAGGCTTCATTCTAGCAATTTTCATGGCCAATTCCGGAGGTGCCTGGGATAATGCCAAGAAATACGTGGAAGAAGGAAACTTTGGCGGGAAAGGCAGTGAAGTACATCGGGCCACAGTAGTAGGCGATACGGTAGGTGACCCGTTTAAAGATACCTCCGGTCCCAGCCTGAACATCCTGATTAAACTGATGAGCATGGTAGCCATCGTCATGGCAGGCCTGACCGTTTCATGGAGCTTATTCTGATAAACTAAAATAAAAGCCAAATGCCCCGAATCCGTAAGCTAATCAAGCCGTCAGATTCGGGGCATTTTCATGTCTTCACAAGAAGTATGATTTATTCAATACCTAAATATTGCTTCCAGTATTTCTCACCTAAATCAAGAAATACTAAGCGATTTATCACAATAGGTTTATCGTAAGGAATATATCCCTCCTTATAACAAGTATAGGTGGCACCTTCAGGATATTTTTCATAACTAATCTGATACTTGAAACATCCTACTCCTTTAAAAAATTCATAAGTATCCCGGTCATTATTATCCGCTACATAAATATGAGACACATCACCGTTTTCATCAAACTCCGCTCCCCACATGGTTATTACATGTCCCTCTCTTATCGGTCCCACAGAAAGTCCTATCGCCTTCTTGGTACTCAATGCATCTTTTATCACTTCATTGAAACGCTCCTTACTAAGACCTCCTACATTGGTTCCCAAACGTACACCTTCCGGAAAAACATCCTTGAAATATCCTGCTGGATTTAAAGGCTTATTATGAGGATACGAAGGAGCTATTCCATGTATGAACCAGTTAGCACCTTCATCCCCCTTTCCAGCCTCATTGGGAAATGCATCTAAAAAACACTGAAAAATATTACTTTCCTGTTTTTTACCAGATGGGTATGTATAATCCGGTCCTGTATACTTATCCCCATACATGTCGATATAACGTTTATTCTGGTCAATCCACCATTGCAACATATTTGACGCTGTAGCAGCCCAACACATATACCCATCGGGCACTCCATCGGGATTCGCTGTAGGATTTAGTTTATTACAATCATACCAACCATATTCTTTCTTCCAAACCAAAGCGGTAGATGTGAACAATCCGGGATAAAGTAACTTCCAGTCCTTTTCATCGGGAGAGGTAATTCCGTAAACCCATACTTTTTTATTTGCCCACTGCACATCGCCTTCCTTGAGCGACAAACGAATAGTCACTTGCTTACCTGACTCAAAATCAGACAACACGGTTCCATCCGACGCATTATCAGGAGCTTTAAAAAAAGATTCTTTTCCCTGCGCCACAATTTTCAACAACCCTTCTTCTTCTCGATAAGGAGCAGTCTCCTGTGGATATATGACGGCCTCCCAATTTCCATCCGAATTTTTCCATGGAGTAATCCACTGATATTCGTCAGTGCTCACAGAGGTTTCACCTGTCAGCAAGTTTACCTTTCCATCGACCTTACTGCGCACAAAGACCTCTACATCTTCCGCATCATTTTGAAGTTGTATTTTCAAACGGTGTAAAACATGGTTAAACATCAATGCTGATCGATAACTTCCTTCTTCCAATACGGTTTGGGCAAACAATAAATCGGAAGCATCCTTTCCAGTTCCCGACTGTACGGAAGCTACCGAAAATGAAGAAGATTCAGGAGTTATTCTTGAAGATTCCGGTAAAACGGGATAATGCGCCGATAAAGTCAAACGTCCTTTCCCAAATTCGGAACGCTTCAGACGAGGATACCACTCACCATCCGTCAAGGTTAGTTCCCGATAAGAGACGTTTCCTTCACATGCTACATAAAGCCCAATGCAGTCTCCTTCACTGAAACTTCCGGCACCCTCTTGCGACAAATCAGCACGCGAAAGTGTTTTCGTAAAAGTCAACGACAAATACTCATCACCTGATGGGGTAAGGTCATCTTCCGTCGAACAGGAAGAAAATAAAAAGGCCCACAACATCACACACATCCACCACACATTTTTTCGTAAATTCAATGTTTCAATACCCATAAAGCTTTATTAAAGATTCTATATTGGTTGTATAAAACGTCTGCAAACGTAAAACAATAGCATTTACAAAACAACCTTTATCCACATAAAGTTCTAACATAATCAACAACAATTACAAAAAATACCAAATGAAACCAAAAGGCTCCTCTCTTTAAAAGCACAAAAAAGGCCGTCTCACCATCCAGATGAAACGGCCCTTCTTATTATGTGTAAGGGTATTACAATTCTTCTTTTGCCAATACATGACAATTATGCGCCTCAAGCACTTTCAGACACTGTGACATGTCATTCGGCTTGATAACCACATGAGCCTGATCGGCTTGTGCAAACGCATACATATACTCAATGAAAATCTGCTCTTCGGCCAAGTATTCCAATACCACAGCCAACGAGCCGGGCACATTGGCACACGAAAGACAAACCACATCAGTCGACATCACGGCAAAATTCTTTTCACGCAATACTTCTACCGCCTTGTCCACATCAGACACAATCAGTCGCAGAATACCAAAATCTGCTGTTTCGGCCATACTAAAAGCGTGCATATTGATACCGTTTGCTCCCAAAGTATGCACTACATCATTGATTCTTCCGGTCTTGTTTTCCAAGAAAACAGATAATTGCTTAATTATCATAGCTCTTTTTGCTTTAGTTATACCAATACTCGTTTATCTATCACACGCTTGGACTTCCCTTCGCTGCGGGTAATGCTGTTCGGTTCTACCAGTTTCACGTCGGCACTGATGGACAATACACTCTTCAAGCGGTCGGACAGTGTTTTCTTCAGCTTCAGCATAGAACCGATGTCATCACTAAAGAAATCACGACGCACTTCTACCTGTACTTCCAGGGTATCCAGGTTATTCTTGCGGTCTACCACCAGCATATATTGCGGTTCGAACTCTTTCATACCCAAAATAACACTTTCTACCTGCGACGGGAAGACATTGATACCACGGATAATCAGCATGTCATCGCTTCGACCCATAATCGGTGTCATACGCACGCTGGTACGGCCGCACGGACACGCATCAGCAATCAGTGAAGTCAGGTCTTTCGTGCGGTAACGCAACAACGGCATGCCTTCTTTGGTCAATGTGGTAAATACCAGTTCTCCCTGTGTGCCGTATGGAAGGGATTCCAGGGTAACCGGATCAATAATTTCCGGATAGAAATGGTCTTCGTTAATATGAGAGCCATACTGTTCCTGACATTCGTAAGATACACCCGGGCCCATAATCTCACTTAACCCATAAATATTGTATCCTTTCAAGCCCAAACGGTTCTGTATTTCCTGACGCATGTTTTCCGTCCAAGGTTCTGCTCCAAACGCACCGATGCGCAGTCCTAATTCCTCTTTACGGATACCCATCTTTTCTACCACCTCTGCCAGATACAAGGCATACGAAGGGGTACAGGCAATCCCCGTGATGTGCAAATCACGAATCAAACGTACATGTTTTTCCGTATTTCCTGTAGAAGCCGGAATTACGGTAGCTCCTAAGTTCTCTACTCCATAATGTGCGCCCAATCCTCCGGTAAACAATCCATAGCCATAGCTTACGGAGAAAGTATCGTCACGGGTCACCCCGTATGCCGACAGACAGCGTGACATCACTTCCGACCAGATGGACAAGTCGCGACGTGTATACCCCACAATCGTCGGATTACCCGTTGTACCGGAAGAAGCATGTACACGCACCACCTCTGAAGGAGGAGCCGCCATCAGTCCGTAAGGATAATTGTCACGTAAATCCTGTTTGGTAGTAAAAGGCAATTTGGTAATATCGTCTATGCTCCGGATATCATCTGGAGTCAGGTCCATTTCCTGCATTTTATGACGATAGAAAGGTACATTATGGTATACATACTGCACCAGTTTGCATAAGCGTTTTCCTTGCAGCTCGCGCATCTGTTCACGCGGCATACATTCTTTGTTCGGATTCCAAATCATAAGCTGTGTTTTTCTTTATTTCAGTAGTAGTTTTGTGATTTCTTATTTCAGCGGATGGTCTTCCTGAAACGCTTTCATACGTTCCTCCAGCACCGGATAAAGTTCTTCACGCATGCGCGACGTACAGGCTCTCACTCCTTGCTGTTCACTTCCGGTGGTAGACAAGGAAATACTGCTCACCCCATACATCATCAGTTCACGCAGCAATTCGCCTCCTGTCAGTCCGGGGTATCCCAAGGTAAAGAAGAAACCATCGCCCACCTGCTGAGTGACATCCTTATCATACACAATCGAGAAACCGTGGTCAGTAAAAATCTGCTTCATCCGGCGTGCCCGACGTTCATACTCGCGCACATCTTCTACGAAGTTGATTTCTCCTGAAATGGATTTCTCCAACATCTCGGCCATGGCATACTGAGTAGTAGCCGTACAACCGGAGGTAATCATGTACATGATAGAAGCGATGAAAGTCGGTCCGAATACGCCAGAATCTTCATAACGGGCTGCCAGGGCCGGATACTGCGTATCAAACAATTTATCGGACACGCAGGCTAAAGCTATACGCTGGCCGGCATAGCTGAAAATCTTGGACGCCGACAACATCAGAATATAATTATCGGTATAACGTGCAACCGTAGGTACAAAAGGTGGCTGATAGGGACGGCCGAACGCATGACGGAAATCCATGCAGAAATAAGCCTGGTCTTCCAGCACAATTACATCGTACTTCGTAGCCAGCTCTCCAATAATCTTCAATTCACTTTCTTCCAGACAAATCCATGCCGGATTATTAGGGTTAGAATATACTACAGCGGCAATATCTCCTTTTGACAGAAAACTTTCCAGTTTGGCACGCAGCGGTTCGCCACGGAAATCATGAATGTCGAACAACTCCCACTCAATACCCAAAATACGCAACTGAGATTTTTGTATCGGGAAACCTGGGTCGATAAACAAGACCTTGTTCTTTCCCGGAATTCGTTGGGTACAGGCGATAAAGGCACCGAAAGAAGCTGCCACAGAACCGGTAGTAGGCAGACATGCCCGCGGAGAAATATCAATATCGATAAAGGCTTTCACGAAACGTGAAGCAGCCTGTTTCAGTTCTGCCACTCCGGCAGCTGCCGGATATTGCGAACCGACTCCTCTATCGAGAGCTTTCTTCTCTGCCTCAATACCTATTTTATTGGCCGGAAGACCGGGAGATCCCTGGTCCATCCGGATAAAAGGAATACCTGTCAGTTCTTCCAGGCGGGAAGCTACCAGCAACACATCCCCTATGGTTGCATTGGCCAAGTCGGCCACTTTCATTTCCTTCGCTACGGAATTTACCAGCTCTTCACTAAACACGCGACTCATAGGCTCTCAGAATTTCAACTGTTTGACATATTCATGACCTATATCGAAGGCACGATAGTTCATCTGCACCACTTCTTCGCCTTTTGACGCAAAAATACGGCCTACACTTTCGCGCAAGACTTCTGCATCCAGGATTTTCAGGAAAGGAGCGGCAGCCCCTAACAGAATGACATTGGCCGATTTGGGCATGTGATTTTCTTTCGCCAGATTTTCCACATCCAGCACGACTACATGAGGCTGTGACTTCAATTCCTGCATCAGCTTTTCTTCCTCCGGATAATTCGGAATGTTTTTGAAAGGAGCAGCCGAAGTAATAATCCATCCGTCTTTTGACAGATAGGGCAAGTAGCGCAAAGCTTCCATCGGCTCCAGTGAGATAATCATATCAGCCGTTCCCAAGGCAATCAGGTCGGAAGCAATCGGGGCATCCGACAAGCGAAGGTTAGACTGCACATCCCCTCCACGCTGGCTCATTCCGTGTACTTCTGCCTGTTTCAAGTTCAACCCTAAATGAAGAGCTGCTTCTCCGATAATCGTAGCGATGGACAAGATTCCCTGTCCGCCGACTCCTGAAAGTATAATATCTGTTTTCATTGTTTCTGTGCTTTTTGCTGTTTCAGTTTCCGGTTCAAAGTCTGCATACATTCCCTGCGCGGAATAATGACAGATACACCGTTGTATTCTATTTCCTCACGAATGACACGGGTAATTTCTTCCATGTTCTTAGGAAGCGGTACGACCACCCGCACATGTTCCGGTTCTACTCCCAAGCCCAGACAAATGGCTTCGAACTTATTGGTTCCGGCTGAATCCTGTCCTCCGGTCATGGCAGTAGTCAAGTTATCAGAAATAACCACCGTGATATTGGACTTGTCATTCACGGCATCCAGCAGACCGGTCATTCCAGAGTGAGTAAATGTGGAGTCGCCAATCACTGCAATAGACGGGAACAAGCCTGCATCCGCAGCCCCCTTGGCCATGGTAATGGAAGCTCCCATATCCACGCAACTGCTCAACGTACGGAACGGAGGAAGTGCGCCCAGTGTATAGCAACCGATGTCACCGAAAATCTTGGCATCCGGATATTCGGCAGCTACTTTATTCAGTGCATCGTATACATCACGATGTCCGCACCCCTTACACAAGGCAGGAGGACGAGGAACTACATTTTGAGCAGCAGCATAAAACTGTTCGCAAGAAAGTCCCAAAGCCTGACGCACATTATCCGGCGTCAATTCTCCCGTACGGGGCAATTCACCACTTAAACGACCTTTTACTATGTATTTAGAAGGAAGAATACCTTTCAGCTGTTCTTCAACAAAAGGCTGTCCGTCTTCCACTACCAGAATCTCTTTACAAGAATCGGCCAGACGAGTCAAAGCTTCCACCGGTAAAGGATACTGTGAAATCTTCAGCAAAGGATACGGACATCCATCCGGATAGGTTTCCATCACGTAGTTGTAGCCAATTCCACAAGCCACGATTCCTTTCTCAGCTATACCTTCCTGACCTGCCAACCGATTAAATGCAGACTGTTCAGCCTCATCGCGTAACTTTTCCTGAGTAGCGATGGCTTCCACATACCGGCGGCGGGCATTACCGGGTAAAAGTACCCAATCAGAAGGAACCGACGGACGTCCCGTGCAAGTCACTTCCTTTCCTGATTCCTGCACTTCGACTGCCGCACGAGAGTGTGCCATGCGGGTAGTAATGCGCATCAGTACCGGCGTACGCATTTGTTCCGAAAGATCGTATGCATACGACATCATGTCGTAAGCTTCCTGCTGAGAAGATGGTTCCAGAATCGGAATCAGGGCAAACTTGCCGTAAAAACGGGAATCCTGCTCATTCTGAGAAGAGTGCATGGACGGGTCATCAGCAGCCAGTACCACTACCCCTCCGTTCACGCCTGTAATGGCCGAATTGACAAACGCATCGGCACAGACGTTCATTCCCACGTGTTTCATGCAGACCAAGGCACGTTTCCCTACATAAGAAACACCCAAGGCAGCTTCCATGGCTGTTTTTTCATTGGTACACCAGCTGCTGTGCAAACCACGTTCTTTTGCTATCGGAGAGTTTTGAATATATTCCGTAATTTCAGTAGAGGGAGTTCCCGGATAAGCATACACTCCCGAAATCCCCGCGTGAATGGCTCCCAGCGCAATGGCCTGGTCGCCCAACAATAAGCGTTTATTTTTCATATAATATAGAAATTAATTCAGTGTAAAAGAGTCGGCATCGTTCAATACCGGAAATTTTTTCCGGAACGACTGCAGTTCCTCCATATCAATCACAACTTCTGCAAAGCCTTCTTCCCCATCCGCACAAGCAGAAAGTGTTCTACCATACGGGTCTATTCCTGCTGTTCCTCCGCTATATTCGCAATAAGGATCTTTCCCTACCCGGTTTACCCCGAGTACATAGCACTGGTTCTCGATGGCACGGGCACGCAACAAAGCTTTCCAGGCTTCTACTCTGGGCGAAGGCCAGCTGGCTACATAAATCGCCGCATCATAATCGCCCCGGTTACGTGACCATACCGGGAAACGCAGGTCATAGCAGACCTCCAGCAGGAAACGCACGCCACGGAAGTTCACAACCACCCGTTCCTGTCCGGCTGTATAGTGTTTGTCTTCCCCTCCATACGTAAACAGATGCTTTTTATTGTACCACTGCACGTTTCCGTCAGGATGCACAAAATAAAAGCGGTTATAGAACTTTCCGTTTTCCTCGACCGAAACACTTCCGGCAATGGCACAATTACGTTCGGCAGCTTTTTGTTTCATCCACTGAAGGGTAGCACTATCAGATGATTCGGCAATACCTTCCGGCGAAGTACAAAATCCGGTGGAAAACATTTCCGGAAGAACAAACAAGTCTGTATCTTGTGCGTGGGCACTGATGAGTTTATCCATGTAAGCCACATTGGCTGCAGGATCGGCCCAACAAATATCTGTCTGTAGTAAAATAACTTTCATGCTTTTCATTCATTAGAAACGCCCAAAGGTAACAAATTAATCATAGAAACCAAAAATTAGCATCAAAATACTTCAAAGACATACGTATTTGTATATTTTTGCAAACGCTTATACAAAAATACCTCGACACGTTGCTGTCAAGGTCTCGACTCGAACGTGACGAGACATCCGCACGAACGTGTCAAGACCTCGTCACGTACGTGTCGAGGTAAAAACGTCAAGAACATGATGACAAAACCCCAGCCTGCTGTCTGTTTTTCATGAAATAGTCGTGGCTTTTTATCCTAAAAGAACCTTATAAATAGGGATTATTTGCAAAATGTTTTTTATTTTTGTGCCCAGAATGAGTTAATATACTAACAAATGAACGTATTAGAATTAAGCGAACAGGAAATAATCAGACGCAACAGCCTGAATGAGTTGAGAGCAATGGGGATTGAACCATACCCTGCTGCCGAGTATGTAACCAACGCTTTTTCGACTGACATAAAAGCCGAATTCAAAGATGATGCTGAACCTCGCAAAGTATCCGTTGCAGGACGTATCATGTCTCGTCGTGTAATGGGAAAAGCGTCTTTCATTGAATTACAGGATTCTAAAGGCCGTATACAAGTATATATAACCCGCGATGATATCTGTCCGGATGAAAACAAAGATTTATATAATGTAGTTTTCAAACGTTTGCTGGATTTAGGTGATTTTGTAGGAATCGAAGGTTTTGTATTCCGCACCCAGATGGGCGAAATCTCTATCCATGCACAAAAACTGACAGTATTGTCGAAATCAATTCGTCCGCTCCCGATTGTAAAATATAAAGACGGAGTAGCTTACGATAAGTTTGAAGACCCTGAACTCCGTTACCGTCAGCGCTATGTAGACCTGGTAGTAAACGACGGAGTAAAAGAAATCTTCCTGAAACGGAACAAGGTCTACAACTCTATGAGAGAGTATTTCAACTCCAAAGGATATATCGAAGTAGAAACTCCGATTCTTCAGTCTATTGCCGGAGGTGCTGCGGCACGTCCGTTTATCACTCACCACAACGCATTGGATATTCCATTGTACATGCGTATTGCCAGTGAGTTGTACCTGAAGAGACTGATTGTGGGTGGTTTCGAAGGTGTGTATGAAATCGGTAAGAACTTCCGTAACGAAGGTATGGACCGCACACACAATCCGGAATTTACCTGTATGGAAATCTACGTAGCTTACAAGGATTACAACTGGATGATGAAGTTTACAGAAAACATGATTGAAAAAATCTGTCTGGATGTAAACGGTACTACAGAAGTACAAGTAGGCGACAACGTAATCAACTTCAAAGCTCCGTTCAAACGTGTAACCATGCTGGATTCTATCAAGGAATTCACAGGCTATGACCTGACAGGCATGAACGAAGAGCAGATTCGTGAAGTTTGCAAGAAACTTAACATGGAAATTGATGACACCATGGGTAAGGGCAAGCTGATTGACGAAATCTTCGGCGAATTCTGCGAAGGCAACTACATTCAGCCGACTTTCATCACTGACTATCCTATCGAAATGTCTCCGCTGACAAAGAAACACCGCAGCAATCCGGATCTGACAGAACGTTTTGAGCTGATGGTGAACGGTAAAGAACTGTGTAACGCTTACTCTGAATTGAATGACCCGATTGACCAGCTGGAACGCTTCGAAGAGCAGATGAGACTGAGCGAAAAAGGAGACGATGAAGCGATGATTATCGACAAGGACTTCGTTCGCGCATTGGAATACGGTATGCCTCCTACTTCGGGTATGGGTATCGGTATGGACCGTCTGGTGATGCTGATGACTGGCCAAAGCACTATTCAGGAAGTGTTATTCTTCCCTCAGATGCGTCCAGAAAAAGTAATCCCGAAAGATGCACCTGCTAAATTCATGGAATTAGGAATCGCAGAAGAGTGGGTTCCGGTAATTCAGAAAGCCGGATATAATCTTGTGACTGATATGAAGGAAGTGAATCCGCAGAAACTTCATCAGGACATTTGTGGCATCAACAAGAAATACAAACTGGAACTTGCCAACCCCACAGTAGACGAAGTTGCTGGCTGGATAGAAAAGATTAAATAAATGAATGAAAGTGTATGAAGGACAAAGAATATTCCTTGTCCTTCATATCTGTTTTTCATTAAATATAAGAGTATGAAATTACCCGGGAAAATAGCGATTATGGGGGGAGGCAGCTGGGCCACTGCTATAGCTAAAATCATTTTAACCCAGGCTGAATCCATAAACTGGTACATGCGCCGTGACGACCGAATTGAAGAATTCAAGCGTCTGGGTCACAATCCAGCCTATCTGACAAGTGTGCGTTTCGACATGAAATGCATCAACTTTTCATCAGACATCAACAAGGTAGTGAGAGAGTCAGACACACTGATTTTTGTCACCCCCTCACCGTATCTGAAAAGTCACCTCAAAAAGCTAAAAACCAAACTGAAGGATAAATTCATCGTTACTGCTATCAAGGGTATCGTACCCGACGAAAACCTTATCGTATCCGATTATTTCCACAAGATTTATGACGTTCCAGAAAACAACATAGCCGTACTGGCAGGTCCCTGTCATGCGGAAGAAGTGGCATTGGAACGGCTTTCTTACCTCACCGTAGGATGCAAAGACATTGAAAAAGCCAAGATGTTCGCACGGCAACTGGCCGGTCACTACATCAAGACTTCGGTCAATACGGACGTAGCCGGCATTGAATATGCTTCCGTGCTGAAGAATGTATATGCCATTGCAGCCGGAATCTGCAGCGGTCTGAAATATGGAGACAATTTCCAAGCCGTACTGGTATCCAATGCCTTACAGGAAATGAACCGGTTCTTAGATACCGTACATCCCGTAAACCGTTGTACAAACGATTCTGCCTACCTGGGCGACCTCCTCGTGACTTCTTATTCCAATTTCAGCCGTAACCGCGTGTTCGGTACCATGATTGGTAAGGGATATTCCGTAAAAAGCGCACAGATTGAAATGGAAATGATTGCCGAAGGATATTATGGCACCAAATGTATCAAGGAGCTGAACAAGCACCTGCATGTCAATATGCCCATTGTGGATGCCGTCTATAATATTCTTTACGAACGTATATCACCAATGATAGAAATCAAATTATTAACTGACTCATTTAGATAAAATCAGAAAACAGTTATGGAAAACATTAAACTGAACATTGAAAAGACTTTAGATTTTATATCTAAGGAAAAATTGGCTTCTTATGAACCAAAGGTAAAAGCTTGTATGGAAACGCTGGAAAAAGGCACAGGCTTAGGAAACGACTTCTTGGGTTGGTTGCATTTACCTTCTTCCATCACAAAGGAACACCTGAATGACCTGAAAGCTACTGCACAGACACTTCGCGAAAACTGTGACGTAGTAATCGTAGCTGGTATCGGAGGAAGTTACCTGGGCGCACGTGCGGTCATTGAAGCGATGTCAAACAGCTTTGCTTGGTTGCAGGAGAAAAAAGCCGGACAGCCTACTATTATTTTTGCCGGACACAACATCAGCGAAGACTACTTGTTCGAACTGACTGAATTCCTGAAAGACAAAAAATTTGGTGTAATCAACATATCTAAATCTGGAACAACTACAGAAACTGCTCTTGCTTTCCGTTTGCTGAAAAAGCAGTGCGAAGACCAAAGAGGTAAAGAAATGGCTCGCAAGGTTATCGTTGCTGTTACAGATGCCAAGAAAGGGGCAGCCCGTACAACAGCCGACAAGGAAGGTTACAAATCATTTATCATTCCTGACAATGTAGGCGGACGTTTCTCTGTATTGACTCCGGTAGGCTTGCTTCCTATTGCAGTAGCTGGAATCGACATTGACCAGCTGGTTGCCGGTGCTTGCGAAATGGAAAAAGTTTGTGCCAACGAAAACATGTACGAAAACCCGGCTGCTTTGTATGCTGCTACTCGTAACGAACTGTATCAGAGCGGAAAGAAAATTGAAATCTTAGTAAACTTCCAGCCGAAACTTCACTACTTCATGGAATGGTGGAAACAGCTGTATGGTGAATCCGAAGGTAAAGACCTGAAAGGTATCTATCCGAGCTCTGTAGACTTCTCTACTGACCTGCACTCTATGGGACAGTGGATTCAGCAGGGTGAACGCAGCATCTTCGAAACAGTAGTTTCTGTAGAAACTCCAAGCCATGAACTTCACTTCCCGAGCGATGAAGAAAATCTGGATGGTCTGAACTTCCTGGCAGGCAAACGCATCGATGAAGTAAACAAGATGGCCGAACTCGGTACACAGCTTGCACACGTAGACGGTGGAGTTCCTAACCTGCGTGTAAGCGTTCCTTCACTGAACGAATACTACCTGGGACAGCTTATCTATTTCTTCGAAAAGGCTTGCGGAATCAGCGGATACCTGCTCGAAGTAAATCCGTTCAACCAACCGGGTGTAGAAGCTTACAAGAAAAACATGTTTGCTCTTCTGAACAAGCCGGGATACGAAAAAGAATCTGAAGCAATCCAGGCTCGTCTGAAAAAATAAATAAACGAGAGTTTATCACTCCGTTTTTTGACTGACAGGCACGAATTACATGAAAAGCACTCTTTCTTCTACAAGGAAAGTGCATTCATGTAATGCGTGCCTGAATATTATAAACCATATCATCATGTTCCAACAAGAAATCAACCAATATCTTACCACCCATCATTATACACGCATTAATTTAAAGGCCGTATTGTTCGATATGGACGGAGTATTGTTCGACTCCATGAAGAACCATGCCACCGCCTGGCATGAGGCAATGAAGCAATACGGAATGAGCCTTAGCAAAGAGGAAGCCTACCTCCACGAAGGACGTACCGGTGCGGCAACCATCAACATCGTCAGCCAAAGAGAAAGAGGCTATGAGGCCGATGAAGAAGAAATCAAACGAATCTATCAGACAAAGAGTGATATATTCAATCAGTTGCCCAAAGCCGACCCCATGCCCGGTGCTTTCGAGGTGCTGAAGAAAATAAAAGAAGCCGGACTGACTCCAATGGTGGTTACCGGTTCCGGACAACTTTCCTTATTAGACAAGCTGAACCATTATTTCCCAGGCATTTTCCAGCGGGAACTGATGGTGACTGCTTTCGATGTAAAATACGGAAAACCCAATCCTGAACCTTACCTGATGGCTTTGCAGAAAGCCGGCATACAAGCCAACGAAGCAGTAGTCATTGAAAATGCGCCGTTAGGGGTCAGAGCGGGAGTAGCTGCCGGAATCTTCACCATCGCATTGAACACCGGTCCGCTTCCAGACAACGTACTTCTGCAAGAAGGTGCCAACATCTTGTTTCCGTCCATGTCTGCGTTTAATGAGAATTGGGAAACTTGCCGCCAAAGTTTACAAGAAGTATCTCTATAAAGAAAAATCCACGGAAAACTAAAACTAACATTTCAGTTTCCCGTGGATTTTTTATGCCAAATAATTACTTATTCCAAAGCAAACAGCTTGCTTCTTGACAGTAGAGAAGAGCCTATAACATTTGCCTTTTCTTTCAGTTCAGACAACACAATATCTGAGTCTTTATACATCAAGTTCAACGTATACTTACGAACTGCAGAAATAACCGGTGGCAACAAATACTCTCCCACCTTCGAGAATTCTCCTCCGATAATCACCTGTTCCGGATTGAAGACATTAATCAGGTCACCAATATGGCGTCCCAGCTTTGCACCGATTTCTTCCACCAATTCAATCGCCAGCACATCTTCACGACGAACAGCAGAAATAATATCAGCCAATGTAATCTCATCGATTGTCTTTTCTTTCAACAATACAGAGTTCTCTCCCTGACGCAGACGCGCAATAAACTTACGATACAAAGCAGAGCAAGACACTTCCGTTTCAATACATCCTTTTTTACCGCAATAACAAATCTGCTGATTGTCATATCCGTAATTATGACCAAATTCTCCGGCAAAGCCAGACATACCAGAATACAACTTACCATCTATAATGATAGCAAGCCCCAGCCCCCAGTTTACATTCACATAAATCAGGTTCTTCGGACATTTTTCTGAACGCATGATGTATTCTCCGTAAGCCATTGCACGGCTATCGTTATCAATACATACATTAATACCCATTCTTTCTGTGAACATCTCAGCCAAAGGTTTGTCACCATAAGTCAGATGCGTGTAGCTGCAACCTGTTTCCGGATTTACTCTTCCGGTCATACCAATACAGATATTCAAAATCTTTGATTTATCACACGGAAGCTCATCGATAAACGTTTCTATCTCCTGACAGATACGCTCCAAACATTCCGGCGTATTTTCCAGCTTAAATGGTATTTCCATTTTGGTCTGAAGTACTTCTCCCTTAAAGTTGATAGCCCCCAGACTTAATGACTGTACAGCCAGAGCGACTCCTATAAAATAGGCAGAATCCGCATTCAAGCCATACAGACTTGGATGGCGTCCTCCACTGGTTTCCAGTTTTCCACAATCGTTCACATATCCTTCCTTGCACATTTCATCTACAAATTTTGTCACGGTAGGAACACTTAGTCCCATCGACTTGGACAAATCTGTAATTGTAGTGCTACCCGCATAAATCAAGTGCGTAATGATACGTTGCTTCACCAATGCACTTTTAACGCCTTTCTGTATATTCGTCAATAGAGTCTGACCCATATTTGTTATTTTTTATAGAAACATTTACAAATGTAGAATTTTTCTTTAAAAACTCATACATAAAAAATCTATTTTTTTATTTGCCTTTCTGAATAAGCTTTGATATATTTGCATAGAGTAAGAATTTCTTATCAATTAAGGAACAAGTTAATTTAATTTCAATATTCAAAATTCTAACCACCATGAGATTAATCATTGAACCCGATTACAGTTCTCTGTCCAACTGGGCAGCAAACTATGTTGCAAAAAAAATCAACGCAGCTAATCCAACCAAAGAAAAACCGTTTGTATTAGGACTTCCCACAGGTTCATCTCCTCTGGGTATGTATAAAGCCCTGATTGAATTAAACAAAAAGGGAGTGGTATCATTCAAGAATGTAGTGACTTTCAATATGGACGAATACGTAGGTTTGCCGGAATCTCATCCTGAAAGCTACCATTCATTTATGTTCAACAATTTCTTCAATCATATTGACATCTGCAAGGAAAACATTCACATCCTGAACGGTAATGCAGCCGATCTGGAAGCTGAATGCGCCAACTATGAAAAAGAAATTGAAAAGTTCGGCGGTATCGACCTGTTCTTAGGAGGTATCGGTCCTGACGGTCATATTGCTTTCAACGAACCGGGATCTTCACTGACTTCACGCACACGTGTGAAAACACTGACTACAGATACCATCATCGCTAACTCACGTTTCTTTGACAATGACGTAAATAAAGTGCCTAAGACTGCCTTGACTGTAGGAGTCGGAACTGTACTTTCTGCAAAAGAAGTGCTGATTATCTGTAACGGTCATAACAAAGCACGTGCTCTACAGCACGCAGTAGAAGGCGGCATCACACAGATGTGGACCATCAGCGCATTGCAGATGCACCAGCACGGTATCATCGTATGTGACGAAGCTGCTACCGATGAATTGAAAGTCGGCACCTACAAATACTTCAAGGATATTGAAAAGAACAACCTTTAATTCATTGAATCATGAGAACCAATCTTAGCTCTCAAATTTCACTGAACCGCGTTTCCCCACGCTACTATCGTCCGGGAAACGCCGTAGAACGTTCTGTCCTTACACGATTGGAAAAAATCCCTACCAATATCTTTGAAACAATTGAAGAAGGTGTAGAACAAATTGCCAATGAAATCGTAGCTAAAATACAGGACAGACAACGTGAAGGAAAATTCTGTACAATCGCCATAGGTACAGGAGCTTCCCTCCGTCCACTGTTCACAGAACTCATCCGTAAACATAAAGACGAAGGTGTAAGCTTCCGTAATGTAGTCTTCTTCAACCTCTATGAATATTATCCATTGGTTGAAGGTGCAGGAAGTAGCTTCAATCATTTAAACAAACTTTTCCTTTCACAGATAGACATTGACCACCAAAACATCTTTACGATGGATGGTAGCATTCCTCAGGAAGCTATCATTGAACACTGCCGCTTGTACGAACAGCGCATACAGACTTTTGGAGGTCTTGATATGGTCATTATGGGTATCGGCCGTGAAGGAAACATCGGTATGAATGAGCCGGGCTCACATGCCAGCTCTACCACCCGTCTGATTTTGGTTGATGCCACTTCCCGTTCTGAAGCCGCACGTAATATCGGTGTAGACAATCTTCCTCCCTGCTCCATCACCATGGGTATCAACACCATTATGGGAGCAAGAAAGATTTACATGCTGGCTTGGGGAGAAGACAAAGCAGACATTATCCGAAGCGCGGTAGAAGATAAAGTAAGTGACACATTACCTGCATCTTACCTGCAACTTCATACAAATACTACCGTTTGTGTAGACCTGGCAGGAGCAGCCCATCTGACCCGTATCCAGCGTCCATGGCTAGTAACCAGCTGTGAATGGAACGACAAGCTGGTGAGAAGTGCTATCGTATGGTTATGTACTACTTTGAACAAACCTATCCTGAAACTGACCAACAAGGATTACAACGAAAATGGCTTAAGCGAACTGCTGGCTCTTTACGGTTCTGCCTACAATGCCAACATCAAGGTATTCAACGACCTTCAGCACACCATTACCGGATGGCCGGGTGGTAAGCCGAATGCTGACGATACATACCGTCCGGAACGTGCCAAACCGTTCCCGAAACGTGTAGTCGTATTCTCTCCCCATCCGGATGACGATGTAATCTCCATGGGAGGTACACTGCGCCGTCTCGTACAGCAGGGACATGAAGTACACGTAGCTTACGAAACTTCCGGAAACATTGCCGTAGGCGATGAAGAAGTAGTACGCTTCATGCATTTCATCAACGGCTTTAACCAGCTGTTCGAAAACAGTGAAGATAAAGTAATCTGCGACAAATACGCTGAAATCAAACAGTTCTTCTCTACTAAGAAAGAAGGCGACATGGATACACGCGATATTCTGACCATCAAAGGTCTGATTCGCCGTGGTGAAGCTCGTACCGCTTGTACGTTCAACCATATTCCGCTCAGCCGTTGCCACTTCCTTGACCTTCCGTTCTATGAGACCGGAAAGATTGAAAAGAATCCTATCAGCGAAGCCGATGTAGAAATCGTGCTGAACCTGCTCCGTGAAGTAAAACCTCATCAGATTTACGTAGCCGGTGACTTGGCCGACCCGCACGGTACCCACCGTGTATGTACGGACGCTGTCTTTGCCGCTATTGATGAAGAGAAGAATGCCGGTGCAGAATGGCTGAACGACTGCCGCATCTGGATGTATCGTGGTGCATGGGCTGAATGGGAAATCGAAAACATCGAAATGGCCGTACCCCTGAGTCCGGAAGAACTTCGTGCAAAACGTAATTCTATCCTGAAACATCAGTCTCAGATGGAAAGCGCACCGTTCCTGGGCAATGACGAACGTCTGTTCTGGCAAAGAAGTGAAGACCGCAACCGTGGAACCGCTTCACTTTACGACCAGTTAGGCCTGGCTTGCTATGAAGCTATGGAAGCATTTGTAGAATATAAACCTATCTAAGTGCATATTACATTTTAAGCAAAAGACACAGAAACGTAGAAGTCCATCCTCAAGGAAGAACTTCTCGTTTCCGTGTCTTTTTTATTTCTGTTTTTACCAAACTTTATTACCTACATGAAAAAACTACTTATACCCGCATTTGCATTCTGGCTCAGTTGCCTCTTCCCGTCGTGCACCTCGACTTCTCCCAACCATTTTCTAAAAGAAGCCGATTACCGCAACAAGGTGGAAGCTGATTTCGGACAGAAAAAAGAGATTCTCAATCGGGGAAATCTTTTTGACATTTTCAATGAAGACATGTCACTGGAGGAACGGGAAGCCATGATGTTCCTGTATGCCTACATGACTCCAGGCGATATTTCCGACTATTCCGGAGAGTTTTACCTGAAAAATGTACGCCTGGCACTTCAGAACCGCAAAGAGACTTCATGGGGAGCCGGAATTCCTGACATGATATTCCGCCACTTTGTACTCCCTGTCAGAGTGAACAACGAAAACCTGGACAATGCACGCGAAGTGTTCCGTCAGGAACTGATGCCGCGTGTGGAAAAACTGTCCATGTACGATGCCGTGCTGGAAGTGAACCATTGGTGTCATGAAAAAGTGGTCTATACTCCGACCGACATACGCACCAGTGCCCCGATGGCTACTGTCAAAACGGCTTACGGACGTTGCGGTGAAGAATCTACCTTCCTGGTAGCTGCTCTCCGCGCCGTAGGTATCCCTGCCCGTCAGGTGTACACTCCGCGTTGGGCACACACAGACGACAACCATGCCTGGGTAGAAGCCTGGGTAGACGGCAAATGGTACTTCCTCGGTGCCTGCGAACCGGAACCGGTACTGAATCTGGGATGGTTCAACGCTCCTGCCAGCAGAGGTATGCTGATGCACACCAAAGTATTCGGTGCATACGACGGACCGGAAGAAGTGATGAAAACCACTGCCAACTATACGGAAATCAACATCATCGACAACTACGGACAGAGTGCCCCCGTCACTGTTACGGTGGTAGATGCTCAGGGTAAAGCTGTAGAAGGCGCTCACGTAGAGTTCAAGATTTACAATTACGCTGAATTCTTCACCGTAGCCAACAAAACAACCGACGCACAAGGAAAAGCTTCACTTTCTGCCGGATTGGGTGACATGGTAGTCTACGCTTCAGCAAATGACCACTTCGGCTTGCAGAAAGTTTCTTTCGGAAAAGATAAAGAAGTCACATTGACGCTTTCTCACCGTCCGGGAGATGTATTTACCGATACCTTGCACATTGTGCCACCGGCAGAAAAGGCCAATTTCCCGGAAGTGACCGATGCACAGCGTAAGGAAAATACCCTGCGTATGGCTCAGGAAGATTCTATCCGCAATGCCTACGTAGCCAGCTTCCCGACTGAAGAAAAGGCCAAGGCTTTTGCAGAAGGACTGAAACTGGATGTGAACCAGACAAGCACATACATTCTGAAATCCAGAGGAAACCATGCGGACATCATGCAGTTCCTGTCGAATGCCGCAGAAAAGGGACAGGGTGCCCGTGCATTGGAATTGCTCAGCACACTGGCTGATAAAGACCTGCGCGATACACCTTGCAGCATCCTGGAAGACCATTTGTATGCTACCGATGCAAAAGCTGACGTGAAAGAAGTGCTTGCACCGCGCATTGCCACTGAAATGCTGACTCCTTACCGCACTTACCTGCAGAAAGCCTTGTCTGCCGAACTTGCCGCACAAATCAAAGCCGACCCGCAAGTGCTCGTGAAATGGTGTAAGGACAGTCTGTCTATCCGCAACGACCTGAGTACGATATTCACCATTACCTCCCCCGAAGGTGTATGGCGCAGCCGTGTGACTGACTCACAGTCAAGAGATATCTTCTTCGTAGCTGCTGCCCGTAGCTTAGGTATCCCAGCTTGGAAGGATGAAGTAAACGGCAACATCTGCTACCGTCTCAACGGAAAACCGGTATTGGTGGACTTTGAAAGTTCGGAAGGTGGAAGTCTGTCGGAAGGTGTATTGAAAGCTACTTACCAGCCTATTCCGCGACTGGACAATCCGAAATACTACACACACTTCACCCTGTCGAAATATGACAACGGCACATTCCAGTTGCAGAACCATCCGGAAGATGCCAGCTGGGCTTCTCTGCTGAAAAACGGAAGCAGCATGTCGACCGGTTATTACATGATGGTAACGGGTAGCCGTATGGCCAATGGAGGTGTATTGAGCCAGGTTTCATTCTTCACTGTCGACAAAGGAAAGACCACAGTGACTCCTCTCTGCATGCGCAACAATACGGAAGAAGTACGTGTTATCGGCAGCTTCAATTCCGAAGCACTCTACACCCGCCCGGGCACCGATAAACAAGTATCCATCCTCAACACTACCGGAAGAGGATATTACATTGTTGGCGTATTAGGCGTAGGTCAGGAACCGACCAACCATGCCCTGAAAGACATCGAAGTAAAGAAAGCAGAATTTGAAAAATGGGGACGTACAATTGTACTGCTCTTCACAGACGAAGCAGCTTACAAGAAATTCGACCGCAAGGAATTCCCCAATCTTCCGTCGAACGTAGTATTTGGTATAGACAAGGACGGAAGCATTCTGAAAATGATTGCTGAAAATATGAAACTGGGCAGCAAACCCACCCTGCCGGTGATTATCCTGGGCGATACGTTCAACCGTGTAGTCTTCGAATCACACGGATACACCATCGGCATGGGCGAGCAACTGCTCCATGTTATCCACGGACTGTAAGCGCCTCAATGGTGCGACGCACCTTTTCGGGAGTCGTGACCGGATGAGCATATTCATCCATATCCGTACCTCCCATCGACAAAGCCGGATTGCGAAGAAGCATCCGGCTTTCCTTTTGTTCGCGTGCCGAAAAATGGAACTCACCGGCTCCCGTCACACGGGCCAGTTCCGCAATGTTATGTTCGTTCACTCCGCAGCCCGGCATGATGATAATGCGGTCGCCCGCCTGCTTCACCAGTTCAGCCAGCAAAGTTGCCCCTTCCATGGCCGTAGGCATCTGGCCGGAAGTCAGCACACGGTTCACGCCCATGCCTATCAGTTCTTCAAGTGCCTCACGAGGTGACTTGACATAATCAAACGCACGGTGGAAAGTCACCGAAAGTCCTTTAGAAGCTTCCAACAGACGCTGCATGGCCGGCTTGTCCAGCTCGCCTTCCGGTGTAAGGCAACCGAACACCACTCCATCGGCTCCCGCCTGACGGGCAGCCCGAATATCTTCTTCCATAATCTCCAGTTCAGAAGGCGTGTACAGAAAATCTCCTCCACGCGGACGGATAATGACATGCAGACGGATATCAATCAACTTACGGGCCACCTTAATCTCACCCAACGACGGGGTGGTTCCACCTTCCGGCATACCGGCACACAATTCTACCCGATGAGCGCCCCCCAGCTGGGCAGCCACGCAACTCTCTGCAGAGTTGGCACAAATTTCAAACATGTAGTTTTTCATCTCTCAGTCAACTTTTAACAGTGATTTTTTTCACCCTCAGAAAAGGCCTTTGCATCTACCGGAAAACGCTTTGACGCTTCAATCAAAACGCAAGCGCGTTTTACTTAAAACACAAGTACGTTTTATATCAAACATAAAGGCGTTTTAGCACAAACGTAGGAGCGTTTTTTCCGAAAGTACAAATCGCGCTGTCTGAAGGCTGGTATCTATAAACAAAAAAGCTTATTAAACCGTTCTTTTTCAGTCTAATAAGCTTTATGTACGCCCGTGGGGAGTCGAACCCCAATCGAAGGAACCGGAATCCTTTATTCTATCCATTGAACTACGGGCGCAAATATCAATAAGCACACTTTCCAACGTCCTTTTTGAAAAAGGATATTTCGAAAGCGTGACAAAAATACAATTATTCAGTCTTTTCTCCTAATTTTTTCCTGAAAAAATAGAGAACGAAAACTAAAATAGTTGTACCCTTACACGCCTATACAATCACACGCATCAGAACTGGAAGTAGATAAACGGCTGAATATCGCTGCTTTTCACCTGAATGACCAGATAAATCAATGCAATCATTATCAGTGCCTGCGCTATGAGAGGCATACGCACCATGCCCCGGCTGCATGCATTCTGCCAGCTGTCGGGACAGAAATGAAGCAAGAAGCCTACTCCCATCAGTGCAAATACCTTCCAATAGCCCGTCAGGAGCTGCTCCAGCAATTCCGGATGGAAGGCTGTAAATATCTGGCGAATCATAGTCACCGAAGCTTCGAACGTGGAATTCCGGAAGAATATCCAGCAGAAACACACAAAATGGAAAGTCAGCACCACGGCAAAGAATTTGCGTACTCCCCGGCTGCGGTATTGCTTGGGCCGGCCCAACAGGTTGCGGAAGAACTTATGCAAGGCCAGTGCCACTCCATGCAATCCGCCCCACACCACAAAGTTCCACGAAGCACCGTGCCACAAACCACCTAACAGCATGGTCAGTATCAGGTTGATGTAGGTACGGACTTTTCCTTTCCGGTTACCCCCCAGGGAGATATAAAGATAGTCTCGCAACCAGGATGACAGGGAAATGTGCCATCGGTGCCAGAAGTCGGTCACACTGTCCGACTTATAAGGGGAGTCGAAGTTGAGCGGGAAACGGAATCCCAGCAACAAAGCAATACCGATAGCCATGTCACTATAGCCCGAAAAGTCACAGTATATCTGCAAGGCATATCCGTAGACACCAAACAGGTTTTCCAGTCCGGAATACAATCCCGGATTATCGAATATACGTTCTACAAAGTTCACACTGATATAATCTGAAATCACCGCTTTCTTGAACAAGCCGCTTACAATGAAGAAAATGCCCTGTCCGAACATTTCAGATGATACAAACAAGGGCTGACGGATTTGCGGGATAAAGTCACGTGCACGCACGATGGGCCCTGCCACCAACTGTGGAAAGAACGACACATAGAACGCGTAATCCAACAAGTTAGTCAACGGTTTCAGGTCACGACGATACACGTCGATGGTATAACTCAGCGACTGGAAGGTAAAGAAGGAAATTCCCACCGGAAGGAATATGTCCAGCGGTTCAAACTGCCCGTGCCACAACGGAGCCAGCATCTCATAAAAGAAGTTGGTATACTTGAAATAACAAAGTAATCCAAGGTTGATGCACAAACTGCATACTACCAGCAGTTTCCGTTTCCAAGGCTGTACGGTCAGCTCCATCCTGCGAGCCAACAAAAAGTCGGACACCGTGACAATGCCTAACAGAAAGAAATAAAACCCGCTGCTCTTATAATAGAAATAATAAGAAAACAAGGTAACAAACAGCAGACGCGCCGTAGTCTTTTTCTGCAAAATCAGGTAAATCAGGCTGAATCCGAGAAAAAGCAGCAAGAAGAAGCCACTGCTGAAAATCATCGGTTGCGACGCATCGTACGTCAGCACATCCTTAAGTCTGTCCCAGTCAATTCCAAGTTCCGTCCAGTTGAGTTTCCACATAATTGTTGTATGATTTGATAATCGCTTCGTGTAATAATAATCCCTGCAAAATATATCCGTCCTGTGTAAAATGAATCTTGTCACGCTGGAAATAGTTTCCGTTACTCCAGTTCAGACAAGCATAACGTTCACCTCCTACCACGTGATACATATCCCATACAGCGAGTTCCCGTGAAGCCGCATAATCCAGTTCTGTCTTTACCACTAATTTCGTGCGAGGATTGATTACTCTTGCACCCCGTCGGCCATTGCGGACATAGGCTCCGGGAGGAGTAGTCAGCAGATATACCGCCTGCGGACATCCTTTCTTCAGTTCTCCCAACAGATTGTCCATCTGCGCCAAATGCTCCGCCGAAGAATAACGGCGACCATGTGCTTCATTGGTACCGAACGAAAGAATAACCAAGTCCGGATTCAGTTCGATAATCTGACGAATGTTCTCAGGGGTAGCAAAAGAAGCACAAGTCGCTCCGTTTACTCCTACGATGTGATATACAATCCCTGCGGCTCCCGTTTCCTGCGCCAGTCCCGAAGTACGGTAACTCACCTGCATATCGAGTACAGCTTCCCGTCCGAAATCGTCTTCCAGCTGACGCCGTACAATATAAGGATACACATGCCCCCGCACATGAGAATCGCCGATGTGCACGATACGTAACGGACGGTCGAGCACGGAAAGCTTCTGCCAGAAAGGCTCCAGTTCATGCGTTGGGTCTATAATCGTATTTTCAGTTGTTCCCTTAAATCCGGCAGGCATCGGATTGCTGACTTCCACAAAACGCATCAGCTGCTGCATGGCCTCGCTGTCGGACACATGTCCGGAATGACGGTCAGGACGCGATTTCTCCGGCAAAGCATCCTGCGCTAAAAGCGGCAATGCTCCCAAAAGGAACCCGAAGAGTATCCCCCAAAAACGTATCTCACTCCATTTCATAAGCTTTTCGTTTTTCGTACTGTTCCTTGCCGTACATCAATGTTTCAAACAAAAGTCCGGCAATGTGCTTTCCTCCTCTGAAATTGATGTGAGTATAATCATAATTGGCCATCTGAGGCTTGTGGTTCACCATCTCTACCATACTACCTTCTCCTCCCATGGCTTCGAACATATTCCAGAATGCCACCCCCGTTTCTGCCGCAAGTGCCTGCTGGTAACGAATCAGGCGCTTCACACCCGGCATAGTACGCAATTCACCGTTTTCATCCTTGTTTTCTCTATCTCCCACACCGACAATCAGGACTGAAGCCTCTGGAAAGGCAGTTTTCAAACGCTCCACTATCGGTTTCATCGCATCCTTGTAATAGGTATAGTTCATTACCTTGTCTGAAGCTACATTCAGCCCGTACTGCAACACAATCAAATCGTATGTACGCAAACGGTTGTACTGGCGAAGTATCGACATCGGAATATTACCCAACTGCTGTCCGCTGCTTCCACGGGTACTGAAGTTATCGACTACCACACCTTGACGCGGATCCATCGTCACGGCATAGAACAAAGCCGTAGAATCCAGTTGTTCCACTTTCCAGCGCACAGAGCCGATACGTCCGTTCACAGACACAGCTTGTAATTCATCTTTTCCATCTACAGAGAATGGCTGTGCCTCTCCCCCATTGACGGATGCAGTCAGCCGTAAAGAATCGGAAGTCAGAAAATAACAGGTAGACACTTCGCAGGTGTCAATATGCGACAAGAAACGTTTCTCACCTTTCAAGCTCACATAAGCTCCCGAAGAAGGAATAAAATAATGATTGGAAATATCCTGACGAGAACGGTCAAAATAGGTGGAATCCGTAATAGAGTGACTGCCCCATCCACCAAACGAATGATGTACCGTAGGGCGAAAACCGGCTATTTTCGTTGTGATGGGCACATATCCTACCCCGCATCCGCCAAAACGTTTCTGCAACATTTCACGTAAGTCACCGGTCAGGATGTCGGCCTCAATAAATGAATCTCCGAAATAGGCAATACGTACCGGGCGTCCTAAAGAAGAAACCTTTCCCAAAGCCTCATAAAAATACTCCATTCCACGCCCTGCAGAATCGGCATATTCTTCAATGCAGACCATTCCACTCTTGCAGGTATCCACAAAAGCGGGCTTTACGGGAGGCGGCAGCACCAAAGTATCAGAATCCATAGGTTCTGCTATTTCCTTCTTTATACGAATGTCTGAAAGTAAATCAACCCTTCTCAAAGGTTCGCCACGAAAAGAAACAGACGGCAAAAAATGCATGGCAAACAGACCTGCCACCACCAGAAGGGTGAACAGAAAAGTGTATAACAATTTATTCTTCATGAACTTTCCTCTAAAACCGGGTGCAAAGATAGTGAAAGGTGAGAGCAATACCAAGCCAAAAGCTTGCTTTTAAGTACAGATATTGCCGGACCGTATCCTATGTTCAAGGAATCAAAGATAGAGGAATTTTAAGTAAAAAAGATTATCCGATATGCTTTTCTCGAATATTCTTCAAAAAATCATCGACCATGCGGTAACCTTTTTCTGTGGTAATCCCCCGCATGTGTAAGATAGTGATTTCGCTATAGATTTCAGCCAGCGGATAATGGTCTGTAATGTCTGAATAAATCAACAAGTCCATCTGCATGGCCATGGCCTGATTTATAATCTGGAAATTAATGTCGCTGCGAAAAATACCTTGCTCTACCCCCTTTTGAAAATAAGCCAATGCATCGGCATCTCCCCTGCGACGGTCATCGTGTATATACTCCAACACCTTGGAATATCTGCGCAAGTCACGAAAAAACAAAGGGTTTACTGTACATAACTCATTGAACTTACGCTCATAAAATGTAAGGATTACTTCCAGCACATTATTCGCACTGGAAGCAATCTCTTGCATATACTCATTCATACAACGACGATAGAAACGGAAAACTTCCAGCAGAAGTTCTTCTTTATCTCCAAATAGTTCATAAAGCGTACGCTTGGATATAGAAAGTGAACTTGCTATATCGTCCATGTGTACAGCCTTAATCCCCAAAGTCATAAAAGACTTGGAAGCTGTTTCCACCACGCGCAACTTTAACTCTTCACGGTCGTTTTCCTTTCTTCGCCCTGCCATTATCTATATCAATGAATAATTCCTAATTTTGAAGTTTCCACAAACTGGATAATGTTTTCAATTTCCGGTCCGTTAGGAATCTGTTCACGAATACGTCCCAATGCATCATGCAAAGAAGTATTGGCCTTATAAAGGATACGATATGCTTGTGCAATGTGTTTGATAATGGTTTCAGAAAAACCGGTATGCTCCAGCACCTTTGTATTGATGCTATAGAATGCAATCGGTTCATGGGCTGCTACAATATATGGAGGAATGTCCTTGATGAAACGGCATCCACCCTGCACTACTGAGAAACTTCCCAGGCGTGTATTTCCCTGCATCAGCACATTGGAAGTAAGGATGGCATTGTCATAGATAATACAGTTGCCTGAAACCTGTGAACCATTACCGATAATGCAACGGTTACCCACTTCCACATCATGAGAAAGACGGGCCCCACTCATGATGAAGTTGCCATTACCCACTTTCGTAGCATGTGAAGCATGTGTACCGCGAATAATCACGGCATTTTCACGAATCACATTGTTATTGCCGATAATAGCCAGTGTTTCTTCACCTGTAAAGGCAAAATCCTGGGGAACTGCTGCCACAACAGCTCCCTGATAAACTGTATTTCCATTTCCCATACGTGTGCCGCTCATCAGACTGGCATAGGGCATAATCACGTTGTCATCGCCTATCTCTACATTCTTGTCGATATAGGCAAATGGATGAACCGTCACGTTCTTACCCAATTTGGCTGACGGATCTACATAAGCTAAAGGACTTATCATAGTTTTCTCATTTTAAGGTTAATCAATTTCTTCCTCCTCCTAACGCACTGTACAAGTTGATGACAGCTTGCATACGCTGGAAATTATCAGCTACCTCTGACAGCTGTGCGCTCAACAGATTCTGCTGTGCAGTCAGGATTTCCAGATAAGTGGCATCTCCACTTTGGAACAAGGCTTTGGTATAAGTCACCGCCTTATCCAACTGTTCTACCTGTCCACGGTCTTCCACCAGTTTCTTATTCTGTGTATCGAACAGATACAAAGCATCGCTCACTTCCTTTCCAGCTTCCAGGATAGTCTGCTGATAATTCATCTGAGCAATCTTTTCTTCTGCTTTTGAAACCTTCAGGTTAGCAATCAGCTTACCGTTATTGAAAATAGGCTGAGCCAATGAGGCCAAAGCCTGCAACATAAACTCACCCGGATTAGCCACTGTAACACCTGAGCCGTTTGTCCATCCAGCCAGACCTGTAATGTTCAAGCCCGGATAGAATGCTGCACGTGCGGAATTAGTTGTATAATAAGCCGCAGCAAGCGTCATTTCAGCCATCTTCACGTCCGGACGGTTTTCCAGCAACTGCATCGGTACGCCCGCAGCCAGTTCTTCCGGCATAACCTGTTCGTCCAATGTACTGCGTTCGATGGTCTGAGGAGCCTTAGCCAACAGCACAGCTAATGAATTTTCTGTTTCACGCACCTGACGTTTCAAATCCATCAATGAAGCCTCTACCTGATGGCTGGCAGCACGCATCTGTGCTACAGCAGCTTCGGTTGTCATACCGGCAATTTTCATGGCTTCCATTACTCGTACGTTTTCTTTATAGATAGCAGCCGTTTCAGTCGTAATTTCTACCTGACGGTCGAGCATCAGCAAAGAATAGTACACGTTAGCTATACCACAAATAATTTGTGAACGTACAGCCTGTTCTGCATACTGGCTCTGTTCGTAGGCAACTTTCTGACCACGTTTGGTATTCAGAATCTTTCCGAACAAGTCAATTTCCCAGCTGGCAGACACTGGAAGCTGGTATGCCTTTACATAATTTCCACCTCCCATGCTGGTTGTAGAACCTTGTGGAGCCAGATTAATAGAAGGCAAATAAGATAATTTAGCTGCAGTCAGCATCACTTTCGCTTCCTGTACACGGAGCGCAGCAGCCTGCATATCTACATTATTAGCCAATCCTTCCTCAATCAAGGCCTGCAGTTTGGCATCACGGAAAATTTCTTTCCAAGGCAAATTTCCCATATTAGCCGTATCGGCAGCCAGTGTATCGGTTGCCGAAGCCGGGTCACGATAGACGCCTGAGGCATCTATCGTTTCCGGACGGTCATAAGCTTTGTAAATGTGGCAACTGCTCATCATGGCAGCCAGACACATCATTCCTATTATCTGTTTTTTCATTATCAATCTTATTTATGCGTATTAGGAGAATACTGTTCAATTTCAGCTTCCACTTCACTTTCATCGAGACTATCCCATTCCATTGGTTTGAATTTCTCCTGTAACCACTGGAATACCACGAACAATACCGGAACGATGAAAATCTGGAAAATCATACCGATTAACATACCACCAATAGCCGAAGCACCCAATGTACGGTTACCGTGAGCTCCTACACCCATAGCCAACATCAACGGAATCAAACCGACAATCATGGCCAATGAAGTCATCAAAATCGGACGAAGACGGGCTGCAGCACCCAATACGGCTGCCCAGGAAATACTCATACCTTGTTTACGACGGTCAAGGGCAAACTCAACAATCAAGATGGCATTCTTAGCCAACAGACCCATCAACATAATCAAGGCAATCTGCATGTAAATGTCATTTGACATGGTTCCCAAAATCATCTTCAATGCAGGAATACTTCCCAATGCACTAAATCCGTTGACGAAGATGAAGCTACCCATCAAACCAAACGGTACAGAAAGCAATACGGCCAACGGCAGAATGTAACTTTCATACTGGGCACTCAGCAGCAAGTAAACGAAGACGAAGCAAAGTACGAAGATAATACCTGTTGTACTGCCGCTTGACTGTGCTTCCTCACGTGCCATACCTCCCAATTCGTAACCGAATCCCATCGGAAGATTTTCCTTAGCCACTTCAGCAATAGCCTGCAATGCCTGACCGGAAGTATAACCAGAAGCAGGAGCCACCATCACCTTCATTGAAGTGTACAGGTTGAAACGGTTGATAATATCCGGACCGTATACTTTCTTCATGCTTACGAACTGTGTGATAGGAGCCATTTCTCCATTGCCACCACGTACTTTCACTCCGTTCAACGATTCCATGTTCTTAGTAGCATCCGGCTCAGCCTGAATCATTACACGATACATCTTACCGAAACGGTTGAAGTTAGAAGCATACAAACCTCCAAAATATCCCTGCATGGTAGAAAGAATATCACTCGGACTAATGCCTGCCTTTTTACAAGCTGCCGCATCAATATCAAGCTGATACTGCGGGAAGCTCGGGTTGAAAGTAGTCTTCGCTGAATTGATTTCCGGACGTGCTTCCAATGCAGCTGTATAGCTATTTACGACTTCAAAGAAGTGATCCAGTGAACCACCGGTCTTATCCTGCATGTTCAATTCAATATCGCTTGATACTGAATAACCCGGAATCATAGGAGGAGCAAAGAACAATACCTGTGCATCTTTAATGACTTTCTGTGCACGCAAGAACAAAGTAGAATAGATAATATCTGAATTCTGCATCATAGAACGTTCTTCCCAGTCTTTCAACTTGATGATGACAGAACCGTAAGAAGGTCCTTGACCACCAATAAAGCTATATCCAGAAATGATAGTACGAGACTGAACGGCAGGTTCTGCAGCTACCAGGCTGTCTACCTTGGCCAACACTTCCATAGCGCGTTCCTGAGAAGTACCAGGAGGCAATGTCACAGCACCCATGATAGTACCAGTATCTTCATTCGGCACCATACCCGTCGGAGTGGTCTTCATAAAGAACATCAACAATACGATAGATGCAGCCACCAATCCGAATGAAAGCCATTTCTTATGAATAAAGAATACGACACGCTTCTTATAGCTCTTCAGCAATGAATCGTATGCTGCGTTGAAAGAGGTATGGAAACGATCGACCATACTCATTTTCTTCTGCTTGTGTTCTGAATCATGCGGTTTCAAGAAAATGGCACACAAAGCCGGAGACAGTGTCAACGCGTTCAACGCAGAGAATGCGATAGAAATCGCCATCGTAATACCAAACTGGCGATAGAATGTACCGGCTGTACCTCCCATGAAACTTACCGGGATAAACACGGACATCATGACCAATGTAATAGAAACCAGTGCACCACCGAGTTCACTCATGGCATCGATAGAAGCCTCACGAGATGATTTGTATCCCTGGTCCAACTTGGCATGTACACCTTCCACCACCACAATGGCATCGTCGACCACAATCGCAATGGCAAGCACCATCGCCGAAAGTGTCAGCAAGTTCACACTAAATCCAATCAGTTTCAATACGAAGAAAGTAGCAATCAAGGCTACCGGAATGGCAATGGCCGGAATCAATGTAGAACGCATATCCTGCAAGAACACATATACTACGATGAACACCAGCACAAACGCCTCAATCAAAGTCTTGATAACTTCGTGAATAGACGCATACAAGAAGTCATTGGCATTCTGAGCCACGTTAATCTTCAATCCGGCAGGCAAGCTTTCTTCAGCCTTACTGATTACATCCAGCAAGTTGTTGATTGTTTCTGTCGCATTGGTTCCTGCCATCTGGAATACGATACAAGTTACAGCCTTATGACCGTTTACTGTATTATTAAAGGTATAAGCCAGACGTCCCAGTTCGATACGGGCTACATCTCCCAAACGGAGCACTTCACCGTTAGGCAGAGCCTTCACTACAATATCTTCAAATTCTTCAGTCTGCTGCAAACGACCTTTGTAACGAATGGTGTACTGGAAAGTCTGATTACCACGCTCACCAAACTGTCCAGGTGCAGCTTCAATATTCTGTTCAGCCAATACACCAGAGATATCAGACGGAACTAAATTGTACTGAGCCATCACATCCGGCTTCAACCAAATACGCATAGAGTAGTCCTGCCCCATCACGTTGGCATCACCTACACCTTTTACACGCTGAACTTCCGGAATCAAGTTAATCTTGGCATAGTTTTCAATAAACTCAATGTTATACTTATCTTCTGCATCATACAATGAGAAAATCAACAACATAGAGTTCTGGCGTTTCTGTGTGGTCACACCCACCTTGGTTACTTCTGCCGGCAACAGACCTTGTGCCATAGACACACGGTTCTGTACGTTGACCGCAGCCATATCCGGGTCAGTACCCTGATTAAAATAAACACTTATTTCAGCAGAACCATTGTTTGAGGCACTAGACTGAATGTACATCATGTTTTCTACACCGTTAATCTGGTCTTCCAGCGGAGCAATCACTGAGTTCAACACAGTCTGTGCATTCGCACCTGTATACGTTGCTCTTACCGATACGGTAGGAGGTGCAATGTCCGGATATTGTGTAACCGGCAGGGTGGCCAAACCAATCACACCCAGAATTACTATCAAAATAGAAATTACGGTTGACAGTACCGGACGGTTAATAAATTTATCTAGTTTCATTCTTTAAATACCATTTATAATTATAGTTCTGAGAGATTTTCATCAAACACATTCCCCCAGCACCATAAGAATCATTTTTTATTATTTAAAAGCTGTCTGAATGTTACCATCCCGCTGGTCTTGTAACGCCTTCTGGAATTTAGCTTCTTTTTCAGCCTGTGTAATCGGAGTAATCTTTTGTCCGTCTTTCAATGTCTGAACACCTTCTACAACAATCTTATCCCCTGGCTTCAGTCCACCTGTCACGATGTAATGCTTACCATCATTCAAGTTAGAGACTTGTACTTCTGTATGCTTGACAGTATTGTCAGACTGTAATACATACACAAACTTCTTGTCCTGAATTTCCTGAGTAGCAGTTTGAGGAATCAGGATAATGTCGCTCATAGTGTATGGGAATACCACGTTAGCCATACCTCCACTACGAAGGATATTCTGCTTGTTCGGGAAAATTGCACGCATGCTTACAGAACCAGTTGTCTGGTCGATTACACCACTCACGGCATCAATCTTACCCTCTTCTGAATACATTGTTCCATCAGACAACTGCAACTTGACAGCAGGCATTTTTTCCAACTGTTCCTTCAATGTACCACCTGCTTTAGTCAAAGCCAGTAACTGTTTTTCAGTCATTGAGAAATATACGTACATATCTCCAATCTGAGAAACGGTAGTCAACGGTTCAGCCGCAGAAGGACCAACCAATGCACCTACACGATACGGGAAAGTACCAATTACTCCATCTGAAGGACTGGTTACTGTACAAAAACCCAAATTCTGTTTTGCAGCCGCATAAGCAGCTTCAGCCTGAGCCAGGCTTGCTTTAGCTGAAAGCAAATTGTTTACAGCTGTCTGGTATTCAAAATCACTGATAATTTTCTGCTCATGCAACATCTTCTTGTTTGCTTCAGTTGAAGTAACAGTTTCCAGGTTAGCTTTTGCTGAAGCAACGCTTGCTTTAGCCTGATCGTATGCAGCCTTATACTGTGTAGGATCAATCTGGAACAAAGCCTGTCCCTTACGAACTGTAGCACCTTCGTCTACACACAACTTCACGATAAATCCTGATACTTGCGGACGAATTTCAATATCCTGCAAACCTTTAATTGTAGCGGGATACTGGGTTGTCTGATTGCTAGAAGCAGCTGCAAGTGTTTCAACCGCAAATTCATCATCACCCATTTTCATACCCCCCTGACCGCCTCCACATGCAGTCAGCACCGAAAGAGTCAATGCATAGAATGCCACTCGGCTAGAAGAAAAACTTCTGTTTCTTTTTGTGCTCATACTTATATTCATATATAAAATTTGGTTTTATCTCTTCTCTCTATTAAAGTTTTCCACTGAAAACTTTACACCCTTCTCTAGTTTTTTATCGTGCAAATATAGAAAAAAAATCAAGGTCCGGAAAGTGGCTTTAACTAAGAATAACCATAATGCCCTAATATCATTACATATAGCCAATATTATCAGACCAATCGACAAAAACTATCGACAAAAAAGTTTTATTATCGAAAAAATAAGTCTAATTCATTTTATAGTTTTTTTCAGAAAAAAACAGTCCATTTGTTATTTTATTCCTACATTTGCGCGATACATTATTCTTTGAAACAACTAAAAAACGAAGAAATATGACAAAAATAACGAAAGAAGCAGCCTTGCTCTATCACTCACAAGGCAAACCGGGGAAAATAGAAGTAGTCCCCACCAAACCTTATCAAACTCAACGTGATTTATCACTGGCGTATTCACCAGGAGTAGCAGAGCCATGTCTGGAAATCCAGAAGAATCCGGATACGGCATACGACTATACCGACAAAGGTAACTTAGTAGCCGTTATCTCTAACGGAACTGCTGTACTGGGTTTAGGAGACATAGGTGCCATGAGTGGAAAACCCGTAATGGAAGGAAAGGGACTGTTGTTTAAAATTTATGCTGGAATCGACGTATTCGATATTGAAGTAAATGAAAAAGACCCGGATAAATTTATCGAAGCGGTAAAAGCCATTGCTCCTACCTTCGGAGGTATCAACCTGGAAGACATCAAAGCTCCTGAGTGCTTCAAAATAGAACAGAGACTGAAGGAGGAACTGGACATCCCGGTAATGCATGACGACCAGCACGGTACAGCCATCATCTCCAGTGCCGGATTGCTGAATGCACTGGAAGTAGCCGGAAAGAAAATTGAAGAGGTAAAAATCGTAGTCAACGGTGCCGGCGCATCTGCCGTATCTTGTACTAAATTATATGTAGCCCTCGGTGCTCGCTTGGAAAACATTGTCATGCTCGACAGTAAAGGAGTGATTTCTAAAGAGCGTACAGACCTGAACGAGCAGAAAAAATTCTTTGCTACTGACCGTACTGACATCCATACACTGGCAGAAGCCATCAAGGGAGCCGATGTATTCCTCGGTCTTTCCAGAGGTAACGTGTTGAGTCAGGATATGGTACGCAGCATGGCTTCTCATCCTATCGTATTTGCTCTGGCCAACCCGACTCCAGAAATTTCATACGAAGACGCCATGGCTTCCCGCCCGGACGTATTGATGTCAACCGGACGTTCTGACTATCCGAACCAGATAAACAATGTGATTGGATTCCCCTATATCTTCCGCGGTGCACTTGACACTCGAGCCACTGCCATCAACGAAGAGATGAAGTTGGCCGCCGTACATGCCATTGCCGACCTGGCAAAGAAACCTGTACCCGACGTAGTGAACGAAGCTTATCATGTGAACAACCTGACCTTCGGACCTGAATACTTCATCCCGAAACCGGTTGACCCGCGTTTGATTACCGAAGTATCTATGGCCGTAGCTAAAGCTGCCATGGAATCAGGTGTAGCCCGTAAACAGATTACCGACTGGGATGAATACAAAAATCACCTGAGAGAACTGATGGGACAGGAAAACAAGCTGACCCGCCAGTTGTATGAAACCGCCCGCCGCAATCCACAGCGCGTGGTATTTGCTGAAGGTATTCATCCGAACATGCTGAAAGCAGCAGTAGAAGCCAAAGCTGAAGGTATCTGCCATCCGATTCTTTTAGGTAACGAAGAGCGCATTGAAAAATTGGCTAAAGAACTTGACCTGAGCCTGGAGGGCATTGAAATCGTCAACCTGCGCCACGACCGCGAATCAGAACGCCGTGAACGCTATGCGCGCATCCTCTGCGAGAAACGTGCCCGCGAAGGCGCAAATTTCCAAGAGGCCAACGACAAGATGTTTGAACGCAACTACTTCGGTATGATGATGGTGGAAACCGGCGAAGCTGATGCCTTTGTAACCGGATTATACACCAAATATTCCAACACAATCAAGGTGGCTAAGGAAGTTATCGGCATCCAGCCTGGATACAAGCATTTCGGTACCATGCATATTCTGAATTCCAAGAAAGGAACTTATTTCATTGCCGATACATTGATTAACCGTCATCCGGACACCGATACCTTGATAGACATTGCCAAACTGTCGGCCAAGGCTGTACGTTTCTTTAACCAGGAACCGGTAATGGCTATGCTGTCTTATTCAAACTTCGGTTCCGACGCAGAAGGAAGTCCGGCGAAGGTACACGAAGCCATCAACCAGCTTCATCAGGAATATCCGGATTTGGCTATTGACGGTGAAATGCAAGTGAAATTCGCCTTGAATAATGCCCTTCGTGATGAGAAGTATCCTTTCACACGCTTAAAAGGAAAAGAAGTAAACACTTTGGTATTCCCTAACCTGAGTTCTGCCAATGCTACCTATCAACTCATTCAGAACATGAGTGAGACCGAAGTGATCGGCCCGATTCAGATGGGATTGAACAAACCAATTCACTTCACCGACATTGAAAGCTCTGTACGCGATATTGTCAATATCACAGCTATCGCCTGCATTGATGCCATTGTCGACAAAAAGAAGAAAGCACAATAAACATTACTGATTTATTTCACCTTACACGGAGGAGCAGCCGCAAGCCAAAACATTCACCCTTGCCACCGTTCCTCCGTGTATTATTTTTCTATAAACCATGAGAAAACCACTCAATCATACACAATGTGTCGTACTTACTTTATGCTGGGCTGCACTTTGCTTTTTAGTACTCACCTCTACTCCCAAAATTGACGGTCCGCTTGTCATTATGATTCTCATATCAGGAGCTTTGGTGTTTATCCCTGTAATTAAATCACTTAAAAGCAGAAACAAATAAACACGAATAAATAGATAAAAAGGGATTTTTGACGCTTTTTTCTTACTTTTCTTGATTTATTGTTGCATAAATAAATTTTTATCTATATTTTTGGCACATCAAACAAAAAGAAACATATTACTGTGATTTTTCAAAACCAATAAATAAGACAGATAATCTTTTTTAATTATGAATGCAGCTAAAGTTCTGGAAGATCTGAAAAGAAGATTCCCCAATGAACCTGAGTATCATCAGGCAGTAGAAGAAGTGTTAGGAACTATCGAAGAGGAATACAACAAACACCCTGAATTTGACAAAGTAAACTTGATTGAACGTCTGTGTATTCCTGATCGCGTATACCAGTTCCGTGTCACTTGGATGGACGACAAAGGTAACATCCAGACCAACATGGGTTACCGTGTGCAACACAACAACGCTATCGGCCCGTACAAAGGCGGTATCCGTTTCCACAGCTCTGTAAACCTGGGAATTTTGAAGTTCCTGGCATTCGAACAGACCTTCAAGAACTCACTGACTACTCTTCCGATGGGTGGTGGTAAAGGTGGATCTGACTTCTCTCCACGCGGTAAGTCAAACGCAGAAGTAATGCGTTTCTGCCAGGCATTCATGCTGGAATTGTGGCGCCACATCGGTCCTGAAACTGACGTTCCTGCCGGTGATATAGGTGTAGGCGGTCGTGAAGTAGGTTATATGTTCGGTATGTACAAAAAACTGACTCGCGAATTCAGCGGTGTATTGACTGGTAAAGGCCGTGAATTTGGTGGTTCACTTATCCGTCCGGAAGCTACAGGCTACGGTAACATCTATTTCTTGCTGGAAATGCTGAAAACTCGTAACATCGACATCAAGGGTAAGACTTGTCTGGTATCTGGTTCAGGAAACGTAGCACAGTATACTGTAGAAAAACTGATTCAGTTGGGTGCTAAAGTAGTTACCATGTCCGACTCTGATGGTTACATCTATGACCCGGACGGTATCGACCGTGAGAAACTGGATTACATCATGGAATTGAAGAACCTCTACCGCGGACGTATCCGTGAATATGCAGAAAAATACGGTTGCAAATACGTAGCAGGTGCTCGTCCTTGGAATGAAAAAGCAGACATCGCTCTTCCTTCTGCCACACAGAATGAAATCAATGGTGATGATGCAAAAGCACTGGTAGCAAACGGAGTATTTGCCGTATCAGAAGGTGCAAACATGCCTTCTACTCCAGAAGCAATCCGTGTGTTCCAGGATGCGAAGATTCTTTACGCTCCGGGTAAAGCAGCCAACGCAGGTGGTGTATCTGTATCAGGTCTAGAAATGACTCAGAACTCAATAAAACTAAGCTGGAGCCAGGAAGAAGTAGACGAAAAACTGAAGAGCATCATGAAGAATATCCACGAAGCTTGCGTGAAATATGGAACAGAACCCGATGGTTATATCAACTATGTGAAGGGTGCTAACGTAGCAGGATTCATGAAAGTAGCTAACGCAATGATGGCTCAAGGAATCGTATAACTCTCTATCTCAATTATAATAAAACGGATGGGGCCTATTCAGGTTTCATCCGTTTTTGCTTTCAAAGAACGACTTCCAATAAAGACCTTTATCCAGCAACACCAGAATCACGATTTTTATTTTCAGGTCTTCATTATACATTCACTTCATATAAGTGAATAATCTCCCGCCAGAAGCATCCTGTTCATACACAATATAAAGAATAAAAACAGATTACGTATAACAAAATTCATGGTAAACAAGTTTATCTGTATCCATTATTAACAAATGAAACAATAGACTTGTTTACCATGAATTTCTATTCAGAATGAGCCTTCACATAAGTTCTAATAATCATATTCAAGACTAAACTCATCCACCCACATGGTAGAACCAGCTCCTCCTGTAAAATAATCACCATATTTACTAGCTGAACATACTATCAACAGATATTTCGGCACACGGCTGGTAGAACGATAATCCAAATCAATCTCAAAATCCTTATAAGCCGATATCGTTTCACCACAATTCATTTCACCGTATGCGATGATATTCGGATCATTTTTATCAAAATATTTTGAGTTTTTCGGATTTGTCCGTATTTCTACAGGTTCACTCCAATCTCCTAAAGCTATCCAAACAATACATGTATCAGGTTTCCCCATCAAAGCCGCATGAGCATCATCTGTATAATTGATTGTGGATACAGTATATTTAAAATGCCCTTTTAGTTTTGTAGGCCGGGCAGAAAATTCACGCCCAAAACCTAAAATACCATTCGTCCCATCAGTTGCTCTATATTCACCAAGAAACAAATTACCAGCGGCAAACTTTCCAATACTTCCAATACCCACAAATTTTGAGCCCAAAACTGCAGCCTGACTACCCGCAGCAGCCCCACTCCAAATATCAGATGTAGGTTGCGTGATGTTGTCATTTGCAGACAAGGTGGTACTACCCCAGTTACCTGTATCCCACCAGGATTCATCCCCCTCCTTCCAAGGGCATATCACCTTCTCATCCTGATGCCATTCATCAAAACCCATATTAGGAATAGTCACAGCATCGCCGGTGGTAAAGCTCATTTCTTCTCCATATTCCTCACCTGAATAAGCACGACATACATACGTTGTATTTGCTTGCAAATGGATTATACGAGCTGTGAAATCACCTCCATCGTGAGTCAGTTCAGAAGCATCTACTCGTATCCAGTCTGCATCACCTTCTTTTTTATATTCACAGCCATTATCTTCACCATTGCGGCCAAATCCATTTACCCAAGCCACATTCGTCCATGCATCTACGCTATTTACTCCTACAGTTATATCTGAGAGATTCACATACAAAGTCCACTCTTCATCTATAAAATCACTAAATTGCACCTGTACCTTCGATGTAGCAAAGGCTCCCTTTTTCTCCCATTGAAGCGTAGGTACTCCCTCCACTCCATTTTGTGTTGCACCCTCCGGTCCAAGTTTCAAGTCTGTCACTTCAATATTTCTTAAACCTTGTTCTCTAGGAATATTGACAGAAGCTTCATGAGTTTCAGGATAAAACTTAGCCTGCCCGACCTGTCCAGTCACAGTGAATGCACGTGCTATCGTCTGATTTGCCTGTATTGTCCATACATAGTCCTGATACAAAGACAAAGTCACCGATAAAGGCTTTGTCAAGTCTATAATTGAATCAGGGCCAATACTAGCTGTTCCTCCTTCTGTGATATCAAAAGTCTGTACCCTTACCTTCTGAGGGTTTACGGTTTCTCCAAGCTCCAGCGTCACCTTTCGTTCATCATTCGAAATCACAGCACTTCCCACCTGACCTTCCACAGTCATCCCCGTTATATAAAGTTTCACGGTAGGATAAGGTAAGTCATTCTGTATACAGGATACTAGCAAACAAACAGACAAGCAAACCATCCATCTCACTACTCTTCTATATGCTACCATCTTTCCCATCATCAGATACACACCGTTATACCAATATTAATATTAAACAAGTTAATCTTAAAGTTCGCTCCACTGTTCGTACGTTTTCCTGTCTCACCTGTACTCTTTTTCTGTTTTTCCCAATTATAGGTAAACCCCGCTACTCCAAACGAAACTTCGGCACCCACGTTAGGCATGATAAAAATAGCAATTCCTGGATTGATTCCAACCTTTAACTGGTTGATTGATGTATCTGTATATTTTAAATCATCATCCGCCCCACGTGAAAAACGAGTAGACCCCGTACTATATCCCAAAGTTGTTTCATTAAAAAGCCCGAATAATCCTTTGTGATCCAATCCAATATAGGAACGATGGAAAAAGCTGAAAGAATATGAATCATCCGTATATTTTATATCTTTCAACGAAATATCCAAATCTTCAATATTCAATGCTAAATTATTGATTCCACCTGAAATACGAGAATAGCCAAATTTCAAGCCAATCACCGTATTATCCTTTATCGCATAACCGACAAAAGGCTTTACAGATAAAGTACGTAAGTTTAAATCAATATCCTTCAATAAAGAAAACAATAATCTACTATTGTCACTTTCAAAGTTAAAAACCGAAACCGTTACACCGCCTATCCATTTATGCTTTGGTATAAAACGATAATTAGTGATTCCACGATCATATCGCCCCACAGGTTTAGTGTAAATAATTCGTGAAGAATCAACAGGCATTTTCGTTTCTGGAATCGGCACATACACAGTGTCATGAACCACCACCAGTTTATATTTAAACAACGAATCTCCACGGACTACTGATACAGAATCCACATTCTGAGCTTTCATTTGCAAGCAGCCCACACAAAAAAGCAAACACCACACTATGTACCACAATTTTATCTTCATCATGCTTACAAATAAAATGCAATTCCCAAGCCTATTGAGAATATATTAATTTTAAAATTCGCAGAAGTGGACGACTGTTCACCTGTTTCTACTTGATTTGTCACCTGCTGCTTCTTACTCAAATTAACTCCTAGCACACCAATACTCACTTCTACCGCTGTATAGTTATTGATAAAAGCCACCATTCCTGGGGAAACTCCAAATCCAAGATCTACTGACTTAGAATAGGTACCAGTAAGTGCTTCACCTTTTCCATTCGATACCTTCGACTGGCTTCCGCCTACCTCCAACTGGGTTTCACTAAAGATTGCAAAGCGTTTACTGTCACCCAATGGTATATAATTTCGAAAAACAGCCATGGCAGAATAGGAATGTTTCAGCTGATACACATTGTTGATATCAAATTGATTTTCATCATCAAGTTTCAACTGTGTCTCATCCATACGTACCAACGTACGTCCATACTTAAAGCGTCCTCCCAACGCCATATTGTCTTTCAAGGCATAGGCAAACATCGGACTGAGTTTGAAAGAATACCCGTCCGAATTTATTTTTTCTATAACCAGAAAGTCATAATTATTTTCCGTATGTTCTGAATACGAAACAGAACTTCCGACAATCCATTGTCCTTTAGGGACAAAAACTTTTGACGGAAGTTTCTTTTGAGTATCTTGCGCATACCCCCCTAAGGCAGTACACGCAAGACATATTATACATAACAGTTTCTTCACAAATTCAATCGAATTATTTTCTTATTCATAAATCAGCTCCATATCGTCAAGCCACATCTTGCTAGATCCACTTCCTTCAAAATAGTCTCCATACTTACTAGCTGATGCAACAATAATAATAGAAGTCGGCTTACGTTGAGTTCCTCCATAGTTATCATAATCCAGTTCTATGGTCAACTCTTTCAAATTTTCAGCGTCATTATAAGACTCCGTAAATACCTTCTCACCATAAGCAATAGTACCATCACCCGAATAAGTTCCCTTTTCAGTGCTAAACAAGCTAGAAGAGTTTTTGGTTTTTACTACAAACGGCCAAGTTTCACCTTCTGCCTCTTGTCCAGCCCAATCACCTACAGCTACATAAATTATACCCTGATCTGTCTCTCCATCAGCTATATGGCTTCCTCCGTTATCAACGGTACCAGGTTCGTAGCGTACCCAGACTTTTAAAGCCTTCGGACGACTTGTGCAAGGACGTCCCCATCCCAACACACCATCAGAAACATCGGTCTTCAAATATTTTCCAGCAAAAAGGTTTCCGGCAGCGAATTTACCAATAATTCCCTTTCCTACAAACTGAGACGAAAGCAATATAGACTGATTTCCAGAATGTTTCACCGAAGTATCAGGAGTAGTCACATTCTTACTCATTGTAGCAGAACCATGATTTCCGGAATCCCACCACATAGACTGTCCATCTCCATATATCAGAATTGCAGAAGAAGAAGACGTAGATGTATATTCAAACCCTGCATTTTCCGGCTGGAATGTTGCTTCTGTTGTAAATTCATAAGTAACAGATGATGCCTGCTCACCGTCCATAGCCTGATATTCATAAGTAGTACCAGGTGTCAGCCCAGTGATTTCCTTACTAAATACATTTTCAGCTAAATCTGCATCCACCGTCGTCCAGTCTGCTGTATTTTTGACACGATAACGGAATTTTGGAGTAGAAGCCAACGTACCTGTCACAGTTCCATGCAAGGTTGCTTTTGAAGTCCACACTTCATACGGAATTATCTCATTCGTCACAACCGTCGCATTTGAAGCAACAATATTCCAAATCACTTTACGACTCTTTCCATTTGCATCAATCGCTTCAATTGTAGTAGATACACTGCCTTCATTTGCTGTCATTTTGGCAATCAACTCTTTTGCGAACAACAAAGTCCAGACATCTCCGTTCAAAGAAGTCTTTGAATCAGACACTGAAATACCAAAAGTTTTCAGTTCTTCATCTTTACCATCCAATTTCAACATATCGAACTGATTGGCAATAAATCCCCATTCGGTAAAACGTTCATTCTGAATGATTAAAGAGCTCAAAGACGAAGAAGTAGCAATTTGCAGATAAAAATCCTTCTGTGCACCAACTTCCAAATACATAGGCTGCTCAAGGTCATAAGAACTTTCTTCCGAATCCTTGCATGTAATCACCGGACGTTGTCTGATAGTAATTACATGTTCTTCTTCTGCCAGCGGAGTTTCATCTACTTTAATCTGCAAAGCAGCACCACCAGTAGGATCCTGCCCTACAGCCGTATAGCTATAGTTCAAATTATAAAGTGTAGCCGGCTTTAAGTCACTCAATTCAGTAGATTTTTCATACGACTCACCTCCTAATGTCTTTGCACTAAACTTACAAGTCAATTTAGGGTTATCTTCCGGCAGACTGAAATATCCTTTTGCATCCGCATTTGCTGAAGAATAAACCAATTCTCCGGTAGCCGATGTAACCGTTACCTGACAATCTCCCTCGAATGCCTCCTTCAACGACTCATCCCAAGTGATAGCTACTACAGTATTGGCAATTCCACAATCTACCTCTACAGTACTAACTTGTCCCTTCGTAATAGTAAAATCCTTTTTTCCTTCAAAAAAGCGCTGTTCAAACGAAGCAGCAACAGAATCTCCAGCCGTTACCCGCACAGAATAGTTACCATTTACCAATGCAATTTCCGAAGGTACATTTTCTACTCCCTGATACTTCTGTATCAATGTTTCGCCATCGTAAATACGAATCTTGCAATTTTGTTCCAGTACCTCCTGTTCCTCGCTGGCTAAGCTACGAGAAACTACATTTACTTTGTCCGACACTCCGATAGAAAGCTTTAAACTTCCTTCGGCCTCAGCAAACCCCGTGTCAGTTTTGCAAGAAACCAAACTTAAAACAACACTTGCAAAAGCAATTATATAATAATATCGTCTCATTATTCCACACTCTTTATCTTTAATGTTTCTGTTACCTCCAAGCCATTCTGATCAACTAAGCGAATAATAAAATTATGATTTGCAACTCCATAGATACCCAGCAAAGAAGTAAAGTCTGTAATATCAAAAAGAAGATCGGTCTGACCCACCACAGCATCTCCCGTAGGGAATCCCAAACTATTCAGTCCTTCTTCCAATGCTCCAGGTTCTGCCAAATCAAAACTATCAGTTAACCCAACACCTTCCAACACCTCTTTCGTCAGAGTTTCTGAGTCAATTGTTACATATACATGAGCTATGCCATTAGGCGCAGTAAGAGTCACTTGCAACTGTGCGCTAGCACCTTTTTTAACTTCCAATACATCTTTAGTAATATCAAATGCATTTCCATTAAAGTTAGATCCCACAATAGTCGGAGCATTTTCATCGCCATCACCATCGCCATCACCATCACCCGGATCTTCACCGCCTTCTTCTGGGAAATCATCTATTCCAGGTTCCTTTCCCGGATCAGTTCCAACGACTTCATCCGATCCTGTCATCGATGAATCAACTACAATTGCCACACCTAAGGTACCATCACCTTCAGAACCATCACTTACAGGTGCAAACTTGTATTTAATAATATTATGTACACCGATTTTTACACTCTCAAACCGTTCGCTATAATCTATACTTTCTCCATCAATTGTACCTTTCAGAGTGACAATCATAGAAGTCGTTTCACCTTCAGGAGCAATCAAATAAGCAGAACGTGTTTCTGAATATGGAATTTCTAAAGAATTCTCACCCACAGTAATTGTCGTCACGACATCCTCTCCCATTTTACCTTGGAACTCTTCATCATATTCCACTGAAAATAGCATGTTTGCCAGTTTACAAGTAATAACAGGAACATCAACTACTTCATTTTCTTTTATCTCACAGGTCGCAGTTCCTTTATAATAAGGTGTATCAAACCCATTAGATGGACTTTCTGCAGATGTAACCACAATAGAATAAGTACCCACGGCCAACGACACGATTTCAGGCATTGCATTGTAATTCCATTGTTCTACTTTCTGCGACTGAGCATCATATATGGTCACCAAAAAATTGCTTACATCCACTGTTGATTCAGCACGTGAACCCACATACACCGTATCGACATTCGCATCTACTTCTGCCTTCATTGAGGACAAATTCAAATCCCCTTTCGCACTAGAGACACTTTCCATGGCTTCACTATGGCAAGCTGTAAAAGCCAGTAGACTAGTGAACAACGTTAAACAGATTAAAAATATTTTCTTCATATTATGTCGGCTTTTTATTTTATTCGTAAATCAATTTCACATCATCAACCGTAAGAATACTTCCGATATGGCGAGAATCGCCAAAACCACTAAGCATGCTATTATTACCTTGAATAGCAAGAGTCTGAGGACTATCATTATTAGATGACATAAACACAATCGTCAGTTTCGTTGCCTGTTTGGTCAAATCTGTATACTTAATAACTACCTTATCGTCTGTTTTATATTGAGACACAGCCTTATCTATCAGCAATTCACCATAACCAATGGATGTGTCCCCATTATACACCGTGATATAAACCTTTGCAACATCAGATTGATATGGATAATACTTGTAAGCAAAATTCAAAGCTGAAGGTCGAACATTAAATGCATGTCCCAAATTCATGCCACTGTTTACATCATACGAACCAATAAATAAACAACCGGCAGTTCTTGTTTGACAACCACTTTGAGCATTACTTTGGCTTGTCCAGTTATTCTTACCCCATCCAACAGTTGCAATTTCCATTGAAGTATTTCCAGAGTTCGGTTTGTCAAGCATTTCTTCCGTTATTTCACTTACCCCAAAATCAGAAGCACTACCATATTGTTTTACGTGCCAGCTAGCCGTATGAGTTTCTGTAGCATTAGTAGGGATAACCCCTGCATAAGCCGCATAATACCAAGAATAGTCTCCTTTTCCTTGTGTTGTCAGAGCATTAGTGGTACTCCACCATTTATCTGACTCATCCTGCAAATAAGGGTAAAAAGAATATATTTTCTTTCCTCCCATCGGAGTCTTCTCCCATACCATTTCTGAGTACCAGTCCTCAAATCCGGCATTTCCAACCTGTGCTTTAGGCTCGGTTGTTACACTCATCTCCTCTGAAGTTGAAACGACTTCCCCCGCACGCTTATATACCGCACGCAAAGTATAAGAAACTCCCTGAGTTTCAGAAGCCCCTTCTCCCATTCCGGTCAACAAAAACAACCCTCTTTCACTATCATAAGACTGGTTAGGCCACGTTTTCCATTCCTCTCCATCCTTATATTGTATTTCTACCGTAGAAGAAGAAATAGTACGCGATGCACGCGATTTAGCAGATGCAACTACTTGAACATATGCTTTCGTCGCCCACACATCCGCATCGCCATTCTTTAAAGACAAAGTTATTTCGGGATCTTCCACTTTGAAAGTGCCTTCAACAGTTTTCACACCATACTGCGCTTTAAACTTCACCCCATTTTCTGTATCCACCAATGGTTCTGGATAAGTAAATGTCACCTTATATTTATTTTCTTCCGTTCCTGGCTGTATATCAATTTTATCAGCAGTAAATTCCTGATAAACACCCAAGTAAATATAATAAAACTTAATTAAGGCAGGATCACCCTCTAAAGTCAAATCAGCAGTCATCGTTGTGCTACCATACGAAACATATTCAGGCAAAGTCACAGCAAAACCATTGTTACGAGTAGTAACTTTCAATACCAAGTCTTCCGATACTTTAGTCAAGATATCTGTAGCCCGAAGTGTAAACGTATGTACATCATTTCCATCAGAAGTACAATATAAATGAGGTAGTACATTTTTAAAATCAACCAATGCTATTTTATCATGGTTAGCTCCTAATCCTTTTGTATTCAACCCCAGTTCAGTCATCTTCTGCGACTGTTCAGTCGTAAGATTCATCAAATCCACACTTTCCGGCCATCCCTGTGCTTTCAAAGCCTCAGAAACCGTTATCAATTCACATTTAGCCAACCCGGAAGCCGCATTTAGATAAGCCTCTAATTTATCGGAAACAGTACTACCTTCCACCACTTCAATCGCATTTCCCGATGTAAATCCATAAGCTGTAAATTCAGGAGCCGGTGCATTCAGAGCCTCATCCGAAATATTAATATCCACATTCTGCTCTGAAGAAGGATTATCATTAAACACAATCTTCAAAGAAGCCGTAGAAGCGTCCACATCCATTGTCAAGCGATATTCGTGTTTCACTTCTGCCGTAAAATTCTTTGGATTTAAAGTCACCTTTTGAGATACACCCTGACGGGTCACCTCCAAGAACAATTCCAGATTTCCCGGAACAAAATATGCCCCACGTGTTTCGTCTGCAGCATAAGTTATCTTATTTCCCTTCGAAGAACTGACATACGCACTGTAAGAAGAAAAATAAGACTTAAAATCATCCGTATACGACAGAACAACTCTGGCTTTATTAATCGTACACGTTACAGAAGCCTCTGCTGTTTCATCTTTACCAACCTCCACAGTGGTACTTCCCAAATAACTCAAGGCATCAAAACCTTCCGCATTCGCATCTCCATACGAAGCTGTCACCAAATATGTACCTACAGGAACAGATACGGGTTGAAATTTCCCAAAACTGTCCCATGAATTAGAAATCTTACCATCGGCAGATTCTATCGCCAATGTAAAATCATTAATTTCAGGAGCCACATCTTCTGAAGCTCTGGATTCAGCATCCGCCAAACTCTGGTCCGTGCTAACTCTCACATCTATGCGCCCTTCAAGCGAACTCCGCGCATCTTCTTTCGCACACGAAGCTAGTCCTATAAACAAAAAGGACAACAATCCATAACAAATCTTTTTCATCTTCTATTTTCTATGAAAACTTCTATTTTTTCGGGTGCAAAATAACACCAAATCACAAATTCTCACAAGGTCTATTTCTTTTATTTTTGGCTGATTTTTAAATAAGAGTAAAACACACACTCTTTATTCTATCTGAAAACTAATACTAATCAGCTATTTTAGGCATACATCGATAGTCTATTTTTAAGATTACCGCATTTTCTAAACAAGCAAAAATATTTTGAATACATTTCATCCATTATCATACCTCATATTCCAGCTCCAACACCCCAACAAGCAGAGAATCAACAAATGAAACAAGTAATAATAATAAGCTTATGAAGTTTTTTCTTATCTTTGCAAGATATAGTAATATCTAATCTATAATCAAAACAATGAATTTAAAGTACATTTTAGCCGGATTTTTACTAAGCTTATCTATAAGCTCCTGTATTCAGGACGAAGCTCTAAATGTAGAAGCAGCTATAGACAGTTGCACCGGAACAAACATTCAATCCACCACAATTGACCACTTAAGAAAAGAAATAGAAGTCTATGTACTAGACGGTACTGATATTTCCCACCAGGAATTGATTTTCACTCTTCCTGAAGGGGCTTCCATTCAAGCAGAAGAAGCTGAAACAAACGACCAGCCTCCTTTGTATGATTTCAGCCAAAAGACATTACGAACATTTATCGTAACTTCTGAAGATGGAGCAACGCAAACCAAGTACCTTATTCGAGTAAACAAACTGACTTTACCCACAAGCTATTCTTTCGAAGAATTAAAAGAAATAACTCCATATAACGTATTTTACTTGACAAATGAGTCCGGTATTATGCAGTGGGCAAGCGGAAATCCAGGATACGACTTAAGCGGAATGGCATTAGACGAAACTCAATACCCGACTGTACAACATCCTACTGGCTATTCAGGAAAATGTGTAAAACTCACCACCCTTAGTACAGGAAACTTTGGAAAGCCTATAGGAATGCCTATTGCTGCCGGAAATTTATTTATCGGATCATTCGATACTCAAAATGCCGTACTTGCTCCTTTGCAAGCGACCCACTTTGGATTTCCGTTTACCAAACGCCCTTCCAAAATTACCGGCTGGTTCAAATATAAAGCAGGAGAGGTTTTTACCGATAAATCAGGAAACATTGTTACTGGCAAAAAAGATAAAGGAGACATCTACGCAGTACTCTATGAAGCTCCCAGCAGTGATTTCTCATTAGATGGCAATCTTTTTCCGAATAATGGTACCGGAATAGATGAACACATTGTCCTTTTAGCACGTATTTCCGAACAAGAAATGACAGAAACAAGTGAATGGACAAAGTTTGATTTAGACTTCAAGCCTCAAAACGGCAAAACAATCAACACTGAAGACTTAAAAAATGGAAAATACAAACTTGCAGTTGTATTCTCCTCCAGTGTCATGGGGGCGTATTTCCAAGGAGCCGTAGGAAGTGAACTATGGATAGATGAAGTAGAAATTATTTGTGAAAATTAATTATTATAGAAGAAAGACATATGAAAAAACATATAAAACCAATATTAGCCCTCCTTTTATGTGGCTTTACTCAAATTAGCCATGCACAATCATCAGAGCACAAAGGTTTGATATGGCTGGCTTCACACGGACTTGACTACGAAGTAAAAGCAGGAATAAATATAGGAGGAACTTCCCCTTTACCTCTACCTAAAGAAATCAGAAGTTTAGACAGCTATTCTCCCGGACTCGCCATTACATTGGAAGGAAATGCCACCAAATGGATTGACGCCCAGCAAAAATGGGGAGTAAGTCTGGGTATAAGGCTTGACAGCAAAGATATGGAAACAAAAGCCAGCGTAAAAAACTATGGCATGGAAATATTCAGTGAAACCGGAGGAAAAATAAAAGGACTTTGGACTGGAGGGGTAAAGACAAAAGTAAAAATGTCATATCTGACTATTCCCGTCTTAGCTAATTATCGTATCAGTAGTCGCTGGAAAGTCATGGCAGGTCCTTATTTTTCATATATGATGAACGGAGAATTTTCGGGAAATGTATACGAAGGACATTTGCGAACTCCTGACGCCAGTGGAAGCCGGGTTAATTTTGAAGGAGAAAACATGGCCGCGTATGATTTTTCAGACAATCTTCGCCATTTTCAATGGGGATTACAAGTAGGTGGAGAATGGAAAGCCTACAAGCACCTGAATGTACATGCAGATTTGACCTGGGGCCTGAACGACATATTTGAAAAAGATTTCACCACGGTTTCATTTGCCATGTACCCCATTTATCTGAATCTCGGATTTGGATATGAATTCTAAAATATCCATTTCATTTATAAAATAGAAAAGCATCCGTCAACTTGAATACAAGATCTGACGGATGCTTTTTCTATTCTGTAACAATTGTGCAACCTCAATTATAAGCTGAATCCAGACCGTCTTATCGGCAACACACCTGCCACTGCAAAAATCATTGTACTAACATTTAAAAAGAAATACTCAGTTCATCTACGAATAACACACTACCCGGCGCACCAGAAAACTTGTCACCATCCTTACTTGAAGAGCAAACAATAGCCAATTTGTATTTCTTGCTTGCATCCCATGACTTTCCGTCCTTCCACTCAAAGGCCACATTGAACGAAGTGTACTGTGCTTGCGTACCGGCATCAGCCACAGAAGCAATAGCTACAATTTTGTCCGAAGTAAGCAAATTTGTACCGTCCAGATAATCGGTAGAGAAATTCGTCACTTCATACAACACAGCGTTGATAGCCGGAGCATCTGTTTTATCCACTTCATTCACTTCATTAGCTTTAGACGGGTCTCCCGGATATTTGGCCTCATAATAAGTTTTTCCCGGAGTATACTTATAAAAGCCACTGAAGGATTTAGGTTCCTTTGTACACGGCTGACCGAACTGTGTACTCTTCAAAGTATTGGATATATTCACAGAAAAAATACCATTAAACAATGATCCGGAAGTAACCTTTGGCACAGCCGGAATAAAACCGCCAAATCCAGCCTGTCCTTTCGTATCCACTGTTTCCAGACGGGCAGCATGTCCAGAGTGTGCATCTTCAACTTCAGTCACCAAATAAGGAGCTTCTTTAGAATACAAATTCGGATACATCATTTTAACCCATTTCAATCCTTCATTAGAAGTAGCCCAACCATCAACCGGTTCATAGTAATGTGTATATTCTTCTCCATCTGCATTCTTCATTTCCCACGTATCCAAGTTGCTGGCGAAACTATACTCCTTCATTTCTGCTGAAGAAACCGTATATGATTTAGCAACTCCCTTTTCAGACTGTACCTTGAGGGTCACTGTTGAAGAGAAATCAATTGCGGTTCCAGCCACGTATTCCTCATTATTATACATCACCTTGGCACCTTCCGACACCTCAAACACAGGAACCAGCTTCAATTGCTCTGCCGTAGTACCCGGCATCACATAGAAAGTCACGGTCTTATCACTAATTTCAGGCTGTACAACCACGACATCACTATCAAATGTCATTCCCAATAAGTCATTCCCAGTTTTCTGCAAGTTACCAGACACATACTTATAATTGATTGTAAAGTTGGCCGACTTCATAGTAACATTCAAAGTCAACACCTTCTCATTCAGACTTCCAGAAATCGTATAGTCCACTGCTTCCCGTCCAGCCTTTTCATCCTCATCGTTATGTCCCTTTACTTCTTCAAATATTAACGAGCCATCTTCCGACTTCTGCATTTTGATACTTTCAGCCTCTATAGGTTGCGTAGCATTTCCTTTTTCTACTAACGTAGGAAAAGATATATAAGTACTTTTTAATTGCACCTTATTATAGCCCACAGCAACAAGTTCTACCCCATTCGGCCACTTCAGTTCAAATCCCTCTGCCTGGTAGTCTGAAGTAAATGAACCTCCTTCCAATGGATAAAATCCTTCTACAGTCTTCGAATAATCCGTATCATCTACTTCCTTGCTCACACGCGTTCCTTCAAACGTCACAGCGATGTTCATATCATTGCCATTGTCCATGTGTTGAATCACACCGATATTCAGTTTAGCGTTTTCATCAGCTACCGTACCAGTGATAGTAATATCCAAACTACCCAGCAATTCATGCTGCTGAGTCACCTTAGTTTCCACCAGTTCTACATTTGAAGGCTCACCGTCAAGCGCAATTCCCTTTACAATAATATCACCTACACTCAGCGGACTTCCTCCAATCTGTATGGTAAAATCACGTAAAGACATCTCAACCTTATCGGTTCCATCTTGCTTCACAAAAATCCGCTGAGCCAGAGGATCCGGAGTAATATTCACGCCATTCAAAGAAACAGAAAGTGTACCATCATAAGTACCAATGATAGGAGTCTGCAAATCTATAGGAGTCTCCTCGCCACTACCTCCCGGTACAGTTTCCTCATCACTGCAAGAACTAAATAAATTCACCGCACACAGCACGACAAATAAGTAATAAAATAAACTCTTTTTCATTTCTTGATTATATTTTTAATTGCGACTGCAAAGGAAGATAATAAGCTTTATCTATACAAGGTCGATTTATATTATTTTTATCCCATTTTTCAAGTTACCCCAATAAAAGAGACGGTAAAATGCAGATTTTACATTGTTTAGAAATCAAGCAGCAGCATATAATTAGTCTATATTTAAGATTTTCTAATCCTCACATAAGCTCTATAACCATAATAATGTAATTAACTATACGTAGCAACAAGCAATTCAATAAAAGGTTCAAAGTTTATTAAAACCATCCATCTAAGCCAAGAATAAAGAACATAAACGTATTTGACTTAAAATTATATACGTCAAAACAATACTTTTTGTATATTTGAAAACCTTATTACATACTGTTAGAACACTAACCACAAAAAACAATAATAAAATGAATCACTCGACAATCTACCGAACCTTAGGTATCTTACTTTTTATCACTTTTCAAACAATCACAGTTCATGCACAATTTTCCGTAAAAGGAACACTCGTCGATTCACTGACCCATGAAAGTGAGCCCTATGCCACCATACGCATTACGCTCGACAAGTCGCCTGAAAAACCGGTCAGAATGAATGTGACCGATGATAAAGGAAAATTCCAGGAGAAATTGCCTCAAACCGGGAAATACACTCTGCAAATCACCTCTGTAGGAAAACGCACAGTAATCCGCCATTTTACCATCACCGACAGCAAACGGGTGGCCGACCTGGGTACGCTGTACACTGGCGATGATACCCAGATGTTGAAAGGCGTGGAAGTAGTAGCTCAGAAACCGCTTGTAAAAGCCGAAATCGATAAAATTTCTTACAGTATAGAAGACGACCCTGACTCCAAGACCAATACCACCCTCGAAATGCTGCGGAAAGTGCCGCTCGTTTCCGTCGACGGAGAAGACAACATACAGGTAAATGGTTCCAGCAATTTCAAGGTACACGTAAACGGAAAGCCGAACACGTTGATGAGCAACAACCCAAAAGAAGTGCTCCGCAGTCTGCCAGCCAATTCCGTCAAGTCCATTGAAGTGATAACTGAACCAGGAGCCAAATACGATGCAGAAGGCATTGGAGGTATCCTGAACATCATCACGACCGATGCCAAGATGCAGGGGTACAATGTTACTCTCGGAGCAAATGCCAATAACATGGGAGTATCGGGATATGCTTACGGAACAGTACAGGTGGGCAAATTCACCCTCACCGGAAACTATTCGTACAATCATCAGGACCAGCCGCGCAGCCTTTCCGAAAGCGGACGTGAAGACTTCACTTCTACCGACTACCGTCACCTGCTGACACAAGGCTCTTCCAAGAGTACCGGAGATTTCCAGTTTGGAAATATTGAAGGAAGCTATGAAATAGACAGCCTGAACCTGATTACATTTTCAGCCAACATATTTGGCGGAAAATTCGATACACATGGCGATTCACGTACCGTCATGAGTGACAATGACTGGAAAGAACGCTATAGTTACCTCACCCTCAACCAGTCTAACAGCCAGTTTGGAAACATCGGCCTCAATGCCGACTACCAGCATTCTTTTAAGAAAAAGGGAGAATACCTCACTTTATCCTATAAGTTCAACAATTCACCGAACGGAAACGATGCCGACACCTACTATGACGAAGTGAAAGACGTGCCTTTCAACCTGCTTCATCAGTATTATGACAACGATGCCCATACGGCAGAACATACGGCACAGATTGATTATGTCAATCCGCTGAATGATATGCATTACATAGATGCCGGCATGAAATACATTTTCCGTGAGAATTACAGTGACAGCCAGTATTTTCTGGAAAATACAGAAGGTGAAATGGAGGCCAGTCAAGACCTTTCCAGCAAATACCAGCAGGGACAACACATTCTGGCTGCTTACGCAGACTATCAGCTGAAGTGGAAAAAATTCGGTGCAAAAGCCGGTGTACGCTATGAGCACACGTTTATGGACGTGGAATATGACTACATGCCCGAACGCAACTTCAAGGCCGGATTCGACGACGTGGTGCCTACCTTGAACCTGTCCTACATGCTGGGCACAAGCGCCAGCCTGCGTGCCAACTACAACATGCGTATCAACCGCCCGGGAATATGGTACCTGAACCCTTTCCGCGATACCAGTAACCCGACTTCCATCAGCTATGGTAATCCGGATCTGGACACAGAAAAAGCCCACATCCTTGGTATGACCTTCAATTCCTTCAGTGCCAAGTTCAGCCTGAATGCCAACCTTACTTATACGTTTACCAATAACGGCATCGAACGCTACTCTTTCATGAACAACGGGGTGCAGGAAAACACCTATGGCAATGTGGGCAAGAGCCAGCGTACACGCCTGGCCTTATGGATGAACTGGAACCCGGGCAGTACCACCCGTCTCTCACTCAACACCAGCGGAAGCTATTCCGATTATCAAAGTAAGGAGCTGAATTCGTACAACAGCGGATTCTCCGGCGACGTATTTGCCAACGTACAGCAGACCATCCCCTGGGAACTGCGGCTCAGCCTTTACGGCGGTGGAAGCACTCCTTACGTATCCTTGCAGGGAAAAGGTTCTTCCTTTTATTATTATGGCATCAATCTGAGCCGTTCTTTCCTGAAAGAAAAACGGCTTAACATATCACTTTTTGCCAGCAATCTTTTCCAGAAATACACCTCCCACAGCAGTGAAACATGGGCAGAGACCTTCCGTTCATGGTCGAATAACAGCTATCCTTCACGCAGATACGGAATCAGCATCAGCTGGCGGTTTGGAGAACTGAAGACACAAGTGAAAAAGACACAGCGCAGTATTACCAATGATGATGTGAAAGCAGGAGGAGACAACCAGGCTGGCGGAAGCATGCAATAAATTCATTATCTTTCTGTATCTTTGCCAAAAACAGAACAAGATGGAAAAGGAATTACCTAAAATAGATTTGCCCGAGGAATGGCTGGTAGGTACCGGAATCAGCAAGGAACTACTGGGATTGTACAGAAACTATCCGGTACGCCTGAAATGTGAAATTTTTGTACTTTGCACATCCGGAGAGGTAGAAGCTTCGGTCAATCTTAATAAGATAACGGTAGAAGCCAACGATTTTATCGTACTCACTCCCGGAAGTATCTTCCAGATAAACGACATCAAAGGAGACCTGAACATTTATTTTGGAGGTTTTTCCTCTGAATATATAGAGCGTAATCTCCAGTCGCACTCTTTTCTGGATACCATGTACCTCACACTGGGACGCCCGGTTATCCGTCTGAAGCCGGAAGGAGCCAAAATGATGGAGGAATATATGCAGCTGCTTATCAAGATGTATGAGTTCCTTCCAGAAAAAATCAGACCGGAAATGGCTCCCAATCTTTATGCCGACATACACAAAGGCATCTCTATACTCTACCGCAACAAAACCGACGGAGTGCATTCTCTGTCAAAAAGCGAACTGATTTGCCGTAACTTTGCCCAGCTAGTGATGCAACATTACAACCAGACACGCAATGTGGCCTGGTATGCTGAAAAGCTACAGATTACGCATGCTCACCTCTGTACTACAGTGAAACAGATTACGGGAAAGACTTGCGTGGATATCATTTCCTCCATGGTCATTATGGATGCCAAGTCACAGCTGAAATCATCCCAGCTTTCCATCCAGAATATTTCCGATTCACTGAACTTTGCCAATGTGTCTTTTTTCGGAAAATACTTCAAACGTTATGTAGGCATGAGTCCGCTGGAATACAGAAATAACGGATAAGAATCTAGTAAACTATCCTTCAAAAAAACGCACTTGCGTTTAAAGGAAAACGCTGAAGAATTTTGATTAAAACGCACTTGCGTTTCGGATAAAATGTACTTGCGTTTTCAATCAAACGTACTTATGTTTTTTAGTACCCTGAAAAATCCCATGAAAAGAATTTATTTTTTACTCGTTTTCAGCCTGATAGGAGTTTCCTTACGAGCCATATCCAACATCCGGATTACTCCCGTTCCTTCCCTCCCCCAACTTCCGGTCAGTGCCATACACCGGATTTTTCAGGACAGCGAAGGCATGATGTGGTATGGCACGGTCAACGGACTGTGCTGTGACGACGGATACCAGATCAGCGTCATCCGTTCCGACATCAACACACCGGGACTGCTGAACGATAATACCATCCAGTCCATTGCAGAAGATGAAACAGGTAGAATCTGGTTTGGAACCGACCATGGAGCCTACATTCTTGACAAGGCAACCAGACAAGTCACTCCGCTAGATGCCGAACAACTACAGACCAGCTTTATCTACAGCATACGAAAGACCTCCGACGGATACATGTGGATAGCGACGGGGCACAGGCTCCTAAGATACAACACCTTGGGAGAGTTACAAAAGACTTATCTGCTATACGACCATGAAGGAAAACCCTCATGGATGGCCGGTTTTTGCGAAAGCCGGCAAAAACAGATTCTGATTACCGTAGGAAGAGAAGGTATCTACCATTACGACAAAAAGACAGACACCTTTACCCGTTATGCCAATCCTCCTTCAGAGCGAAACCTCACCTGCATTGTGCAAGACCGTACCCACAATTATTTCTGGGTAGGCACCAGTTCCAGCGGCCTGCTCCTCTTCAACCCTTCCGCTCCCAAGGACTCCGTCTACACTTACTCACCGTTACCGGTCAATCCCATGGGAGAAACCGAAGGAGAAATTTTGTATATGGAACAGGACAGTCACGAAGGAACTCTCTGGATGACCACCCGAAGCTCCTTGATTGCCATGCGCTACGATGAAGCACATCGCTGCTTGCGCCAGACAGATTTCCGTCTTCCCGCAGAATACGGAAACATGCTCAATGAAATCTATCAAGACAAAGAGGGAAATCTCTGGGTAGCTTCTTTCGATGGGAAAAGTTTCATTATCCACTTCACGGAAAATGCTCCGGAAGAATTCACGCTGCCAGCTCTGCAGCAGCGGGTACGGTTCCAGCCGGCCATCATGGCACTGAGTGATGCGGGCGAAGGCAAAATGTGGATTTCACAAGAACGAACGGGACTCGGCCTGTACGACCTGTCCCGCCACGAAGTCATGCTTTACAGCGATGTCCTCGCCCTGAAGTCTCTTGCCCTGGGCTCTATCAAGCAAATGACCGAATCACGGAGAGAAGGCAACGTATGGGTTATTCCCGAAGGACGCAACCTTATTTATGAACTCGGACGAGAAGGTATGCGGATGAAGCACATCCGTACCCTGAGTCTTCCCGACAAGGCCAAAAGGCACTTCACCCAAACCTACGAAGACCGCAACGGCACGCTCTGGGCTGGAACGAACAACGGATTATTCACCTTTAGCCTACGTGATAACCAATGGCATACGGTGTGCGACACACTGGGGCAGGTCAGTGCACTTAAAGAAGACAAACAGGGAAATCTATGGATTGGCACCACCAATAAAGGGCTTTATCAGCAATCCTCCAGAGGGAAATGCAAAAAAATACCTTCTCCCCTCTCCATTACCTGCCTGAGTGTGCAGGAAGACAGCCTCATCTGGATAGGAACACAAGAGGGAGGAGTCTACGCCCTGAACCCACAGACTGGAAAACTGACCGACCACACCCGGCTGTGCGGACTGAACGGAAACATTGTCAACCAACTGGAGTTCGACGTATACGGCCATCTGTGGATAGACACCAACCAGAAACTGATAGAGTATAACCCGAAAAACCATTCGTTCTCCACTTACCTCACTACCGACAATTCCATGCTGCTCAGGCGGTTTATCCCTACAGCCATCTGCAAGGGACACGACGGACGAATTTATTTCGGAGGTATCCCGGGAATCTGTGCGGTAACTCCTTCTGCCCGGCTTGACCAGCCCAGCAAGAACATTCCGACATTTATTACCGGAACATACGTCATGGGAAAACCTGTCACCCATGAAAACTCCCTGACACTCCACCCCGGTGAATACGACCTGGACATTCATTTTTCTTCCCTCGACTATCTGAATGCCTCCAAGATACGTTATGCCTATCGTCTGATTGGACTTGACAAGGAATGGAACTACACCGCCGTAGGACAACATACCGTCAATTATAAACATCTGCCTCACGGAAATTATGTGTTCGAAGTGAAGGCAACCGACGGATATGGAATCTGGAGTGACAAAATCACCCGCCTGCACATTGAACGTCTACCTGCTTTCTACCAGACAGGCTGGGCCATTACCTTATATATATTACTACTGGCAACCGGACTCTTCCTCGGGCTTCGTTTCTACCTTCGCCGGATGAAGCTGAAAAATGAAGAACTGTATGCCGACAGCACGGAGCTGATGAAGATGCGTTCTTACCTGAACGAAAAATCAGTCCCCCAGGCAGAAGTACGGATTTCGGACATGGAATTTGCCAAACTGGATGAGATTCTATTGGAAAATATCCTGAAAGCCGTGGAAGAAAACCTGAGCGAACCCGACTTCGACGTGCAGCATCTGGCAGAAAAAGTCAACATGTCACGCTCCACACTGACCCGCAAGCTGAAAGCCATTACAGGACTCACTCCGTTGGAGTACATCCGCCGTGTAAAGATGCAGCATGCCTGCCGGATGCTGGAAGATACCCGCGCCACCGTGAACGAAGTAGCCCTGGCTCTGGGATATTACAACCGGAAATATTTCACCACCTGCTTCAAGGAAGAGTATGGAATCACTCCCAGCGAGTATCAAAAACAGCAAGGAAAGAGGGATACATCTGAATCAAAAGAGGGATAAAAATGAATCAAAACACCCTCTGAAGCATTTCAGACCGCTCTTTGGCGCATTCTGTTCTCTTTGTCTGACGGAAATCTCTTTACATTTGAACCATCAACCTTTGTATGTAAAAACAATCTGATAAAAAAATGAGAAAAGAGATTTTATTCCTAACCGTACTGGCATCTTGCCTGTCTTCCTTCGGTCAGACGTTTGAAAAGACCGCTCAGGGAGGAAAGTTCCAGACCGCACAGCCCACATTGAACGGGGAAGTGATTTTCTACTCTCCTTCCATCGTGCGCATTGTAAAGTATCCTTCGGCTGAAATGCCCGAAAAGAAGAGTTATCCAATCATCAAGACTCCCGAAAAGGTAGAGATTTCCTACAAGCAGAACGGGAACACGGTAAGCATGACCTCCGGAAAAATGACAGTAACACTCGACGTAGCTACCGGAAAAGTGACTTATACCGACCCACAGGGTGAAACTTTATTGAAAGAAAAGGTGGAAGGCACCAACTTCATTCCCCGCAAGGATGTAAACCGCGATGCCTACACTGTCAGCCAGGCATTCAACCTTGAACCGGAAGAAGCCATTTATGGACTGGGACAGCGTCAGAGCGGAGCTATGAACCACCGCAACCAGCAAATTCACCTGTCAAACGGCAATACCAACATCTGTATCCCCTACTTCACCTCTGAAAAAGGATATGGTGTATACTGGGATAATCCGGGCATCTCCGATTTCAGCGATACCCCGTATGAAACCTCCTTCTCTTCGCAGGTAGGCCTCTGTTCTGATTACTATTTCCTTTATAAAGACGGTACACAAGACGGCGTAATTGCCTGTATCCGCGACCTGACCGGAAAGGCCACCATGTTCCCGCTCTGGACCATGGGCTACTGGCAGTGCCGCGAACGTTACAAGAGTCCCGACGAACTGTGCGGCGTACTCGACAAGTACCGCAAGCTACAGATTCCGCTCGACGGTATCGTGCAAGACTGGCAGTACTGGGGATGCGATTCCAACTGGAATGCCATGAAATTCATGAATCCGCGTTACATCAACAAGATGGACGATAAAGAAGCACTTCGCTACCTTCCGAATGGAGAAGACAAGAACGCACGCTATCCGAAACCCCGTTTCAAAAGTCCGGAAGAAATGGTGGAATACGTGCATCAGCACAATGCCCACCTGATGATTTCCGTATGGGCCAGCTTTGGTCCCTGGACCGACCAGTTCAAGGAGCTCGACAAGATGGACGCCCTGTTGAAATTTGAAACATGGCCACCCAAGTCAGGCGCACACCCCTACGACCCGTTCAACAAAGACGCCCGCGACCTGTACTGGCGTTACCTCAGCCACCTGCATAAAATGAACATCGACGCCTGGTGGACCGACTCTACGGAACCCGACCATCTGAACCCGAAAGAAAGTGACTTCGACCTGATGACGGCCGACGGTTCTTTCCGCTCGGTACACAATGCGTTCCCGCTGACCCACAACCAAGGTATCTACGAACACCAGCGTGCTGTATCAGACGAGAAACGTGTGTTCCAGATGACCCGTTCCGGCTACCTTGGACAGCAGCGCTACGGTGCCCTGAGCTGGAGTGGCGACGTGGTATCAAGCTGGGATGTACTCCGTCAGCAGATTCCAGCCGGATTGAACTACACACTTTGTGGTATCCCCTTCTGGAATACCGACCTGGGAGGCTTCTTCGGATGGGAATACAACAACGACTGCACCAACGTAGCTTATCAGGAACTGCACGTACGCTGGTTCCAGTGGGGATGCTTCATGCCGCTGATGCGTAACCACTGCTCTTCACCGATGATGAATGAGATTGACCTCTTTGGCAAAGAAGGCGACTGGGCTTACGATGCACAAAAACGCATGATTGAACTTCGCTACCGTCTCTTACCTTATATATATAGCTTAGATGGAGCCGTAGTACAGGAAGACGGTACCATGATGCGTCCGCTGGTAATGGATTTTGCCCACGACCGAAAGGCCATTCTGCTGGACGATGAATACATGTTCGGTAAAAACATCCTGGTATGTCCGGTCACCGAACCACTCTATACCAAGAAAGTAGAAAAGAACAAGGGAGTTACTACCGTGCCCGATGTAGCAAAAGCTTCAGCTCCGGTAGAAGTGTACCTGCCTAAAGGAACGAAATGGATTGATTTCTGGACCAATGAAACAGTAGAAGGCGGCCAGCACATTAAACGCGAATGTCCGGTTGACATCCTGCCACTCTACATCAAGGCGGGAAGCATCCTTCCGCTCGGCCCGAAGGTACAGTACACTACCGAAAAGAAATGGGACAACCTGGACATCTGCATCTATCCGGGAGCCAACGGCGAATTCGTACTCTACGAAGACGAGTTTGACAACTACAACTACGAAAAGGGTATGTTCTCTACCATCAAGTTCAACTGGGACGATGCTTCACGTACACTGACCATCAGCAACCGTAAAGGCGAGTTCCCCAAAATGCTGAAACGCCGCAGTTTCCGCATCACCCTGATGCAGCCCGGCAAGCAATCGGCCGAAACTGTCATGGTGAGCGCAGACAAGAAAGTTAACTATTCAGGCAAGAAACTGACGGTCAAGCTGTAAATACAATCATTCGCTTAACCGCATTCCAAAAACAAACGCCCTTATCTCCAGTGCAACTGCCGGAAATAAGGGCGTTTCATTTATTACCTTAATCTTGATAAAGACTATTCCTGCTTTTTCATCCAGACCACAGAGGTACAAAGCTGTGCAATCGTTTCCCGATGACTAATCAGAAGAAGCGTTTTACCGTGCAGCCGGTCCGACAGACGTGCCAGCAGCAGCTTTTCCGTCTCGCTGTCCAGTGAAGACGTCGGTTCATCCAACAGCAAGATACTTCCCGGACGCAACAACCCTCGTGCGATGGCAATGCGCTGCGCCTGACCTTCGCTAAGGCCCGCTCCCCGCTCTCCGCACAATGTATCCATCCCCTCCGGCAAATCCAGCACAAAATCAGCCACAGCCAGGTAAAGCGCCTCTTTCAGTTCCTCCTCCGAGGCATGAGGATTTCCCATCCGCAAATTATCCCGAATGGTACCACTCACCAGCGTATTTCCCTGGGGCACATAAGAAAGGTTACAGCGGGTAAGCGGTGAAACCATCACCTCCTGCCGTCCGTTATAAAACACGATTTCTCCTTTGTCAGGCCGTAACAAAGCCAGAATCAGCCTGATTAATGTACTTTTTCCTACTCCTGTTTCCCCCACAATAGCCGTCAGGCTACCCGGCTTGAAATCATACGTAAAATCAGACAGTACGGCCCTGCTCCCTCCCGGATAGGTATAATTCACCCCGTTCATACGGATGCCCAGTCTCCCCTCCAGACGAACAGGCTCTCCCCGTTCCTCCAAAGGCAAGTCTGTCAATTCTATCAAGCGTTCCACCGAAGTAAATACCCGGATAGAAGCCGGAATCTGCCGGCTCAAATCCACCATCGGACGCTGTATCTGCGACACCAGCTGCAAGAATGCTGCCATCATGCCGAAGGTCACCGTCCCCTCACGCAAACCGAACACCCCCCACAAAAAGGCAACGGCATAGCCGGTCATAAAACCTATCTGTACCATCGAGCGGGAAAAAACCGAAAAATCTGTACGTTGCTTCACCTTATCCCGCAACACAGCCTGCACCTCATCCAGCTTATGCACAGACCGCCCCGTATATTCCAATGTACGAAGCAGGATACGATGCTGCAGATTCTCCTGCAAATGGCTCTGTATCTCGCTGTCCGTCGTACGTATCTCGCGTGAGATACGGCGCATTTTCCGTACATACCCTTTACTGAACAGCAAAGCCACAGGCATAATAAACACCAGAACAAAGGTCAGACGCATGTCCAGGTAAGACAGGAAATACAAGGCGCCCAGCAACTGGAAGCACGTGATAACCACCGCAGGCACCATCCGGCACAACGCATCGGTTATGGTCTGCACATCCTCTTCCAGGCGGTTCAGCATATCTCCGGTGTGCAGCTGCTCCCGTCCCGACCAGCAACTCTCCATCAAGTGTACAAAAAGCTTGCGGTGCAATTCATTCCGTAACGCAATCTCCATGCGGCTGGTCAGGCAACTCCGGGCAGCAGAAAGCGCCAACTGCACTACCAGACAGCCCACCATCCATCCGATATACATCGTCAGATTATCCCCCGATACCTCTGTCGCAATATCAATCAGATGTTTACAGACAAACACAAAAAACAAAGAAGCACCCACCTGTAACATTCCGGTAAAAGCATACACCAAAATCTGTCCCCGGAAGCCACAGGAAATATTCCAAAGCCACTTTATACACGTCGCGATTCTCATACCAATAAAAATCCCCTCATTTTTTTAGTTTTCCACTTTGCCGCATCCATCCTCTATATACAAACAGCAGATAACGACGCACAGGAAGCAACTTGCGCCAGAGTGCAGCCTTAAACCGTTCCGAAGAAGAAGTAATGTCTATCACACGGCCATCGCGCACCCTCTTCACCATCACTCCAGCCACATCTTCCCTGCGGCAACATTCAGTGGCATGCAAATTCCCGTCGCCCATCAGGACAATGCAATTCCCTTTCATCTTATATACCCGATGCAGCACATAACGGTTGCCCGGCAAACAAGCCAGCACTATACTTCCTACGGCAAACTCTTCTGCCTTTTGCAGTACCACACAGTCACGCTCCTCCACAATAAACGGCAGCATACTGTTTCCTTTGGCCCGCAGTGTCACCGTATTCCCATTCCGAAGCATCCGGCTTATCTCCATAAAAAACGCCTCATTATTGAGCCATAACCTGTCAGTACCCATTCGCTATCCCTCCCATATAAACAAAAAAATCCCCTTCCCGGCTGATGCAACACCGGAAAGGGGAAATCTAAAAGAAATTAGTTAGCGCGTGTAATTACGGCACGGCTCAGACGAGGATCGTCATAGAACATATTGTCTACGCCACCCTTATAGTCCACCTTAAGCTGTGACTTAGATACGCCATATTCATTTACCAGGCAGTCATACACCGCTTCGGCACGTTTCTTACTCAGACGTTCATTGGTCTTCTTGCTACCCGTTCCGGCATCTGCATAACCCGTAATGGTGTACACTGCATTCGAATCAGAAGCCTTGATAGCCTCAGCCAGCAGACCCAGGTTCGCACGTGCTTCCTTCGACAAGTCGGCTTTTCCAATGCGGAAGATAATCAGGTTAGAAGCCACAGTCTTCTTCACTTCCTGCTGCGGATTACGGTTACTTGCATCAATAGCACTCCGCAAGCGGGCATTTTCTTCGTTTGCACGGTTCAACTGGTCACGCAAAGAGTTGATTTCGCCCACATTGGTACGTACCACGGTCTTGCTCTTGTCCCATCCGCGGCGTTTGAACTTATAGGTCAATCCCACAGAAGCACTCAACAAACCATCAAACTTAGACCCACCAATTTCTCCGTCAATGGCGTCGTCCACCATGGAAGCGCGCAAGTCAATGAACGCATCAAAAGCATCGCACAAACGGAAAGAGTTCAACCAGCCTGCACTCATTGTAATATCACCAGCCGTAGGTGCTTCCCATGTACGCATGTAACCTACACCACCGTAGAAACTGCTGTTCCATATACGGTTTTCTTTGTAACCACAGAACAGGTTAGACAGATTGAACATCACATCGGCATGCACGTTATAATACTTGAATTTCGAGTAATACATACCGCTTCCCCAGCCAGGAACCTGTTCGCCTGTAGAGTGAGCTCCACCCCAGCGAGTAGCTCCTTTCAGAGAAAGACCGGAATACATCAACCGGACTCCGATTCCAGGAGTAAACCATTTACCTACAGCAATGTCCAGTGCCGGCGAGATACGTTTACCAAAACCTGCTTGCTTGTCATGGTCGCCAAACATCACCTGAGGTCCGGCCCCCACACTGAGGAACCAGTTATCCCAGAAGCTGTTCGTCTCCACTTTGTACTTATCGTTACTGTATTCCACTTTCTCCTCTATCACGGAAGATTGCGCTAGAACAACATTACTTATTGCCAAAGCACAAAGTGCCATCATTGTTCTTTTTAATGTTATCATAAAGCCCAATAGTTAAGTTATTATTTATAATAGGTTAATTATTAGATGATGTTTCCAATGGGAACATAAAATTATTCGACATCACCAGAGATGGCAAACGGTCACCATAGACATTATACACTTTATTATCATTTCCGGCAGTTACAGTTTCTACACCAACAAAATTCATAAAAACAAGTCCAAGTGGCACTCGCCCTGTATTCACCATATCGTAAATAGCATTTAGTGCTATAGGATTAAAACGTGCGGCAAACTCTGCTGTATTGCCACCCTGTCCCCACCAACTTTGATCTTCACCCATGTCCAACCAAGTCTCTCCCACTTTTGCTGAAGGCTCATCGGATTGTACATAAGTTGCTTCAGGTAATTTACTAAAATCATAATAATATTCATAATTATGATTTCCCAATATAATTTCTGGATCCCAATATTCTATACCCAAAGTTCTTTTTCTTGTTCTAAATTTCGCTTGCTGATATCCCACACTTTTACTTTCTTTTACTACACAGAAACCTGAAAGATCATTGATATAAAGACAGCCAGCCTCATCCTTTTTAGCTTCCGCAAGTAATTCATTCATTAAGTCTTCTTTTACTTTAATCAGGTCTTTTCCTAATGTAAAGTCTGATTTCGTTGCATAGCAAGGTACCAATCCAACACCAGAATATATACCCCAATTACCATCTGCTGCAGTTATAGTCGGGTTATTTACCTGATAAAGATTTTGCATGTGTACATCAAACTGATTGTTCATTTTCATCGCCTGCATAGTTGTATTACCCATGCCTGCACCATAAGTTGAGATATAGTTAATCACCGAGCTACTTGCAGGAGTCATTTCTTGTGGTACATTAATAATCACAGCCATATGACCACGCATATCATGCATCGTTGTCTGAGGAGTAAGAAGAGTTAAAACATTTCCATTACTACTATTCCAAGCTTCTATTTTAGCAACAAGGTCGCTACACCATTCATTTGCTGTATAGCCAGTATTAGAAACATAATTCAAACAAACTACGGCACATTCGGAAGGCATTTCTTCTTCTTCATCTGGCAACTTAGTCTTGGTAGCCTGTATTTTCTTATTCAAGTTACTTAGAACTTGTTCTATTGTCATACCGTCTTGATAATTTGTATTAGTCAACTTCTCATCACCGCAATAAACATACATATTATTGCCGTATCTACTTTTTTCATAAATTAACTTTAAGTCAAAGGCACGAATACCTCTATCAAATTGAGTATCTACGCCATCAGCAACGTAAAGAGACTGATAAAAGTCCATATATTCAGTTTCTACATTAATACTAGCAGCATCTCTGGTATAAAGATCTCCAGTATAAGAATGCTTACTTCCCGGCAAAGAAAGTCCGGTAAAAAGAACATTTTTACCAATCATAGTCATCCAGTTAGAAGTTGGAGGAGTTACCAAATTCGGAGTAACAACACGAACTATCTCTCCTTTTATCAACTTGGGGTCCGGCAAACCACTCCCTTCTGGAACAAGGTTCTGAATCAGCGTACGTCCATTATTTACCTGAACTGCCACACTCAAATCACTTGCTTGGATATCTTGTGGTAATAAAAAGAATTTCAAGGTAAGTTTTTCACCAGGATGCAATTTCACAGGTGTCGGAATCTTATTTTCATCTTCATATTGACAATTAATTGTAGCTATATTGTTATCGGCATTCACCTTCTCAGGCATACCACTAAAACTTACATCACCATTATCCCCTATTGTACAAGTAAAATCACCTACAATCGGCTGAGTTTTACTTCGGATAGAAACATAATACACATCGATATCAGCTTCTCCTTCTCCAGGACCATTTACTACCACATCTACAACTGTAACCAGCGGCTTAAAATTCAAAGTTACATTATCATCACCATCACTTGGAGCCCATTCTCCATATCCAGCCATCATCGCATAAGTCATATCAGGGCGAATCAATTTCCAACCATGCGGCAGTACTACGTTTCCAGGCTGATTTTCCCAAGTAAAGAAATCACCCTTTTCTTGTGCTACTGGAATTGTTGCTTTCACCGTTGTGTTACTTTCTAATCCATCAATTGGTGTATATTTAGGTCCACGTCCCACATTTGTAGGATAGAAAGCATAAAATTGATGTTTCTCGTTGGTTTGTCCCCAACGTACACCTGTAGCATTTTCTTTAGTCAAATAATACTTAGAAGCATCTCCACCAGTTGAAGCAATTTTATAGTCTGCCCATCTAAAACCTTCAGCTGCCTGAGGACAATACACACGTACCTGGTCGTTTTCTTTCCAACTAATAGTCAATTCTTCATAATTTTCAACAGAAGATCCATCAGGAACTCCATAAATAGTTCTTGACCCCGTTGACTGCTCTTTAAAATTCTCTAGTTGGGTACCAAAAGCTACTTCTTCTCCACTGACAGGCATTTGTCCACCTGTATTCATTTCATCTGAACAACTTACTAGCAAAAAAGCAAATAATGCCCCTGCGATAATTATATTTTTTTTCATCTTATTATTTTTAATTATTTCCATTGCCAGTCTTTATTATTCACACCAGAAAAATTGAAATCTTCTCCTTGTTTCTGATTATCTATGGATAAAGCTTCTGAATCTTCAGAATCTTTAAACACAGATCCACTCATAAACCCTTGCTCCAGTTCTACCTCCAGACAGGTGGTTTGCGGAGCTTCATACTCTTTTTGTTCTTTCATTTTCATAAAATCCTCACTTTCTTTTTAGATTTAAAAAATTAACTTCAGTCTTCCTAAATAAGACCCTTACTAAACTCTCATTTTGTTTTTTCATACGCATTTATTTAAAAAACCAGTTTTTCTTTCTCTTATGTCCATAGCCGTAACCGTAACCATAGCCGTAACCGTAACCATAGCCATGATGTTCCGGATTAGCACCATTCAGCAGCAAGGCCATGTTCTTCAGCTTTTTATCTTGATAAAGTTTCTCTATATCTGGTAACTGACGACGGTCGAGTTTGCCTGCACGTACCACAAAGATGGTCAGGTCGGCTATACGGTTCGCAATCACTGCATCGGCCACGAGTCCCACCGGCACGTTATCAACGATAATGTAATCGTAACGGGTACGCAGTTCATTCATCAGTTCGTCCAGACGTCCGTCCATCAACAGTTCGGCCGGATTAGGCGCCAAAAGCCCTGAAGGAATCAGGTCAAATCCTTCCAGATGCTGTATGATGTCGTCCACCTTCACCGTATTGTCCGACAGATAATTGGTAACTCCCACGCGGTAATGTCCAAAACGACGGCTCAAAGTTCCCTTACGAATATCCAGGTCCACCATAACCACCCGCTTTTTCATATAAGACAAACTCATTGACAGGTTACGGGCAATAAAGGTCTTTCCAGCCCCGATATTAAATGAAGTAAAGGTAATTACCTGTGCAGGTTTGTCTTTCTTGGTCAGGAAAGCCATGTTAGTACGTAAAATACGGAAGGCTTCCGACACAATATCGTCACCCTGTTCTTTTACTACCATAACATTCTTCCGATGGTCTTTCATCGCTTCCTTGTCCAGCGGAATTTCACCGAGGTAAGGCACGGAAGTAGCATCTTCTATGTCTTTCCGCCCGTGAACCCGCGTATCCATAAAGAGAATAGCCAGACAAACCGCCCCCGGCAAAGCGATTCCCACCAGCAAGCCCAGCAACAGAATACGGTTGCGGTTAGGTGAAATAGGGGCATTACCTCCTTCTGCCCCGTCTATCACACGGGCATTGTTATCGGCCATGGCTTGTGAAAGGGCATTCTCTTCACGCTTATTCAGCAGGAACAAATAAAGGGCTTCCTTGATTTTCTGCTGACGCTCGATAGACAGCATCTGACGTTCTTTTGTCGGAATGGCTGTCACCCGGCTCTGGGCACGCATTTCACGGTTCTGTGCATCATTGCGCTTCACATTCAGACTGACAATCATGTTATCTACAGCCCGGATAATGCTTTGCTTCATGGCACGAAGCGAGTTGTTCAGTTCCTGTACTACAGGATTGTTCACACTACTGTCGTCTATCAAATGGTCACGTTTCAACTTAGCCGCATTGTAAAGACTAATCTGATTTTCAATGTTCATATCACTGATTCCTGTATTAGAGGGTATCAGGTCGGTCTCCTTGCTGGGATCCGTCAGGTAGTCTTTGATAAAATTAGCCAGACGAAGCTGGGTTTCCAGTTCCATGGCATCGGCATTGTACTTCTGCGATTCGTTCATATACATGCCTGCCGAGGAAGCGATGTCCACAATCTGATTCTGCTGCTTGAACGATTCCAGGTTGGATTCCACGTTTCCCAATTCACGCTCAATGATGATAAGACGCTCATTGATAAAGTTGGCGGTATTCACAGCCACCTGGTTCTTTTCCTTGATGGCCTCTTCATTGTACACCGTAATCAGTGTATTTAGCACATCCTCCGCACGGGCCGGGGAACTGTCTTTCAAAGCCAGGGTAAGGATGGAAGATTCCTCTTCTTCCTGCTGAATGCCCAACGCATTCTTATAATAATTCACCATCGATTCTACCGGACATTTCTGTACTCGTATAGGCGTATTCAGCCAGGAGTCGCGCAAATAATTGGTCGCAGTCACCACCACGTTCATCCCTTCGGCAATCGCTACCGTATCGTTCAATGCCACCTCATACGACGGCTTCGCTTCAATTCCTGAGAAATCGGAAAGTGTCACGGTCTTCGCGTCTTTCAAAGTCATCGTAAAAGAAAAGCTTTGTTCGGGCAACGCATCCGGCAGGCTGACCAGTACGGGTGATTCATTATATAACTCATTACTGCGCAAACCGTCCTTTATCTGATAGCTCACATCGGCATGTACACGCTGCACTACCTCGCGCATCAGTTTCTTGGAGCGGAACTGCAATATTTCATTGGCCACATTCACCTTGTTAATAAAATTATCGAAGCGGTCCAGACCGGAAGTACTGGCTTTGTTCGACGGATCTTTGATAATGACCGTGGCCGAGCGAAAATATACCAGCGGAGCACGAGCATAATTATACCATGCTATTCCACCGCAAATCAAAATGGAAAGTAAAAACCATTTCCATTGAGAAGCCAAATACATGAACAAATCCACTATATTCAGCCCTTGTTCATTCTTGTTAGAAGAATTGTTCGTCTGCATATCGTTCTGTAACTATTAGTTAGAATCATCCTTTACTTAAGTACCCATAAAAGCGAACATACAGCCGTTACTACAGACAGCAAAGTAGTTGCCACCTGCCATCCCCGGTCTTCTACATCCTTCTTCCGGTACTTAGGCTCTACATACACAATGTCATTCTGCTGAAGATAGAAACAGGGTGAATCGAATACATCCTTTGTGCGCAGGTCGTGCATGAAAATCTGGCGTTCACCTCCCACTTCACGAATTACCGCCACTCGGTCTATCTTGGCTTTTGAAGTCAGGTCGCCCGCCTTGGCAATGGCTTCCAGCAACGTCACACGATCTCCGTCTACGGTGTATGTACCATTGCTTCCCACTGCTCCCAGAACCGTATATTTAAAATTCAGGAACTCAATGGAAACCAACGGGTCTTTCATGTATTCGCCCTCTTCTATCTTATTCTTGATCAAGTCGCGCACTTCGCTTACTTTCATTCCTTCAATGTGTAACTTGCCCAGAATCGGGAAATCAATGTTACCGTCTACATCCACGCGATAACCCTTCTCGTTTACTTTACTTGAAGCATCTGCCGTCACATTTCCATCCGATCCCACCCGGAATGTACCATCGTAAATGTTAAACGGAATGGCCAGCTCCGGATTCTTACAGCTGACGGTGATACTCAAACGGTCATCCCGATGTACTACCGCCTCGTATTTGGTATCAATGGGATACTTCAGTCCCATTTCCATATCCTGCAAATACACAAAATTCTTGCGCGATGCACAGGAAGTTAACAGCAACACGGCAAGCAAGCTTGCCCATAAATAGACTGGTTTTTTCATACTCTAGGTATAGTTAAATTATTAGTAATTTATTATTTGTCTGTTTGAAGTAACATATCCCGGCACAACAAAGCTGCCTCCTCATCGGGCCTGCATTCCAGCATCCCTACAGGAGTCTGTTCTACCATCCGGATTAATGTATCATAAAGGCAGGTACGCAATTCCGCATCCTGAAGAATGACGCAGCACCCAGGAAAAAGTGTAATGAAAGCCTCCACCTCTTTCTGGCGAAAAAAGCGGTTTACAGGAGCCTGTTTCAAACGCACCATTCCACCCACCGGATAAGAGAGCGGCTTATAGCAAGGAGTCTTGCCACTCCAAGGAGTACCGTAGGCATACACTCTCCCATTCACAATACGTAAGGTCGGATTATCATCATTCAGCAATTCAGTTCCCGGGATATATTTCAGCCACAACGCAGAATGTGTACTTTTGCCCGTTCCACTCTTCCCCATAAAAAGGAAAGCCTGGTTCTCACAAAAGACAGCCGAAGCATGAATGGATACGGCATCCCGGTAAAGTACGGCCTGTGAATAAGCAATACGAAGCAAGGAAGACAATGCATGCCCAGCCCGTTTATCGTCTTCGTGCAAAAACACGCTGACAACAGAAAAACATCTATCGGCTTGCATGACATGCAATGTTCCTCCCTGTTCTGCAGAAAGCGTGACGCAGTATCCTTCTGCTTCTTTATACAAACTAACGTAGCCCATATCGCTGAGCGTATTTTCTATCAATTCTCCCGAAGGCATCGCCACACTTCTTTCTGCTGAAGCATACACCGTACATTTCAGCAGTGTTTCTTGCTTCCCCTCATTCTTACCATGAAAAGCACGGAAAGAAGGCAGCAAAGTGTCTGCATCCCATTCATCCGGAAGACTGACACTCACTTTAAATCCTGCGATAGAATATTTATGTTCCATCCTCACTCAATCTAATTGTCCTTTTAACAAACTGGAAAACACCCAAAAACCTTCTTTGGGTGCATACTGAAATGCAAAACGGGCATTACGCTGAAAAGCGCATGCAGTGTGCCACTTACCGGCCAAAGGCGATTGAGACTTCCGCTGATACCCGGACACATACTGACCAAAGTTACCGCCCCGCCAGATAATATCAAGTAAGGAAGACGAGTCGGCAGCTACCTCCTGATACGGAAGACACCCCAAAGGAAGTCCCAGATGCTCCACCAGAAATGCATGCAGCAACCGTTGCCACCTGCCCATCCCCAATTTTAATGTAATCTTCTTCATTTCTTCGGATTCCACTTCATCGTGCAACTTATAGCAACTGCGAGCCATATCACACAACTGACGCAATCCGATTCCCCAGCCCAAAGCATGCTTCAAGATGTGCAGACTTTGAAGCTGGAGGTTCAATATAGGAGAAGGAATCCTTACCTCCCGGCCCCTCTCCAACTCCATACGGTCATAACCATATTTCTGTTCTAATTCTTTTGCATAGCGTTGTAAAAACGGATTATGCAAATCCAACAAACGTATATGATGCTCTACTTCCACTCCCTTCCATGTGTAGACCACACTCTGGTCTGCGTGTACTTTTTCCTGCAAGCCACATTGATGAACAAGGGAAAAAGCTTTCTCAAAAGTCTGACGACTATCAAAATAAAAATCGATATCCCCACATTCCCGCAACAAAGGGGTTTCATATAATCGGGCAATTCCCTGCCCTTTCTGCAATATCGGATAAACTCCACGCTCCTCAAACCATTGCACCAATGCTTCCAGCACCCTGTTCATCCGCATATTCTTACGCTCTATGGCATCTGCCTCAGCCATCCAGCGAACCAGCAACTCATCTGCCGGTAAAAAATGTTCGGCTAAATACTGTACACCCTGGAAAACAATTCCGGTAACAGTCTGCTGCCTTGACAAAAGGTACAACCTCTTCCACTCATCTACAGACAACGGAAAACAAGACAAATCCTCTATCTTACGTTCCCATAATCCAGCCTTCAACAACACAAGTAATGCCTTCTGTACCTTATTCATATCTTTTTTGCAATAAAACCTTTCCTACTCAATCAACCCAAAAGCTTGCCAGTCTGCCAACTGTTTCTCCAAATCACGGCGGGCCACCTCTTTATCGACATTATACTCCTGACACAAACGTTCTGCCAGTTCATCCAATGTATTACATCCTTCAGCCACACGCTGCCATATCCATGCTGCTGTCTGATTCAAGCTGTATACCTTACTCATATTTACATTGCCTGCGCAGGCATCCACAATCATATAACGATTGCCAATCTGACGCAGTTGAATTCCTTTACGTATCTCTATCTTATTCATATTCATGTAAAAATTATTAGAATTTCTTACCCATAAAAATAGACATGGCTGTCAGCCATACAATTTTAATATCCATCCATAAAGAGCGGGTACGCATATATTCCAGATCCATTCTCAGACGCTCCAGCATCTTCTCCATCGTATCGGTATAGCCGTTATAAAGAGTTGCCTTAGAAAACAATCCCGGACGCAAGCAATACAACAACTCATAATCCGGATTGATGGCCTTAATCTTATCCACGAAATACTTTCGCTCCGGGCGCGGTCCCACAAAACTCATCTCCCCCTTCAACACATTCCATAGTTGAGGTAATTCGTCCAGGTGATGTTCCCGCAAAAAACGTCCGATCCGAGTCAATCTCTGGTCATTTTTCTGACAAAGTGTCGGCTTTCCATCTGATTCCGAATCGACCGACATTGAGCGAAACTTATACAAGATAAAAGGCTTTCCGCCATACCCGATACGTTCCTGGCTAAAGATTACTGGTCCCCCATCTTCATGTTTGATCAACCAGGAAATGAGCAAAAACACCGGTGAAAAAATAATCAATGCTATTAAACTCACTATCACATCAGCCATACGTTTCACCCTACAAGCCGTAACCGACATCCCCGCATTCTGAAAATAATAATGCTCGGCCGCATAAGCCATCATGGCTTTGGACATAACATCTTCTTTATTTGCATTTTTCATAACTCCAAGTATATGGTTAAACATTTCTCTATCATACGTTCCTTCGTAAACATTTCACGATAACGCTTGGCCGCACCCTCCGAAAAATTCCGGTATACTTCCACATTCTCTGTTACCGCCCTGATAACCCGTGCCAAGTCCTGTGCATCCCCCGGTTCCGCATTCATCCCCGACACACCTTCTTCATTCACCCACGCCACTCCCGACTGAGGTATTCTGGTGGCCACTATCGGTTTACCGCACGACATCGCTTCTATCTGTACAATACCAAAAGCTTCCGTTTTCAGCACACTGCTCATGCAAAACACATCACAAGCCCCGTAATACGCAGGCAAATCCTCATCGCTGACTCTCCCCAGAAGTTTCACCTCGTTTTGCAAGTTCAAAGAAGTGATTTCATTCTGCAGTTCTTCCTTCAATGGCCCCGTACCCCCAATCAATACCACAAAATCATCTTTCAGGTACTGAGCAGCTTCCACCAGATAGCGATAACCTTTGTAAGTCACCAGACGTCCCAGTGAGAACACAATTTTCTTACCCGGATACTCTTTTCTGATTCTCTCCACCGCTTCCGGCAAAGGTCGCATCGGCTCCACTCCTATAGGCAGACAGACTGTTTTATGCTGCACATGTTGCAAAAAAGGAGATTCAGCCAGATAGACGGGAGAAGTTCCCACAATCACATCGGCACGACGCAACAGCCATTGCTGTAAAGGCCGATACAACTTCAGCAACATTTTCTGCTTTTGGATGTCACTATGCCAATGAAGTACCACTTTCCCTTTATAGCCCGAAAGGAACAAAGCCAGACAGGCCATCGGATCAGGATGATGTATGTGAATAATATCATACCCCCTACAGATTTTACGCAAGGTAAAAATCATGGAAGGGGAAATCATTGTTGCGCAAGCCTTCACCCACGTACGTGTGCAAATGAGCCGGCCATGCTCATTCAGTAAAATAGTCCGATCATCTCCTTCCTCTGCAGCACACAGCATGTGACATTCTATCCCTTTTTCGGACAATCCCTTCATTAAATCAAATGCAACCTTTTCTACCCCGCCACGTATAGGATAGAATTTACCTAGCTGCAACACCTTTAAATTCCTCACATTCATAATCTTCAATATCAAATAATGCAGATTCTGCTTTTATAGACAACTGATTATGCCAGGCCTTTTTATCAATCAGACCAGCTTATGGCTTATCAGTCTGTTGCGAACGATTTCGAAGCAACTCCGGATAGTTACGCCGCATATATCCTCCCAGACTCTTATAGTTCAATCCCAAGCGCTGAGCTATCGATTTCAGTGTTTCAGCAGTACTCATATACAGCTGTCTGGCCTCCGCATATTTCTCTTCACTTCGCTGCAACACCTTTTTCCCGTTCTCCGTTTTCGTCATCCCCTGCCGTTGAGCCAATGACGGTTCATACTTATGAAGATAATCTCTGAACGTCTCCGGATGAAGATTAAACTCTACCGCCACCTGAGCCACAGGACGCGGATTACTCTTCAAACTGGCAATAGCTTCCTCATACTTTGCTGAAGCTGTTTTCATTCTCCGGGACCTATCTACCAGTTCCTTATGCCATTTATGCAAATACGCCCGGAAGCCTTCTGCCGGCACCCCCGTACGACGGACAATTTCTTTCATCGTCAAAGCCGTATCCTTATAAAGCGCCAATGCTTCCGCATACCTTTGTTCCGTTTGAGAAGAAGGCCGGTGAATACGCCCGTTCCCCGTCAAATCACCGGGAGACATTCTGCCACTTGCCTCTTTCCGCTGCGTTCTTTTTTGCTTCAACAACTCTTTGTGATAAAACCGCAGATGCTGCACCAGTCCTCCTTCAGAAACCTTGCACAAGTCCGCAATTTCAGGCAGTGTATAATGAGTGGTTTCATACAAACCTACCGCCTCAGCATATTGCTCCACGCATTCCGGACGAGCTCCACGCCAGACATTATCATTGATTCCCAGCCGGCGGCGTACCTTTTCGCGCCACACCAGTGTATCCTCATAATGAATGCGCATGAAATTCGCCAGCGACGTACCATCCAGCCCGAACTTACGGGCCACTTGCGACAAGTTCAAATCGATATAATCCAAAGAATCACAGGCAGCCACCGCATCCTTATACTTGGCATGCGCATTTACATTCTGCTGTCCTACAGCCTTTATTTTGATTACCTCCGGCTGTTTTCCGTCTGCTGAAATCTGATTCCTTCGCAGCACCAGTTCACGCCAGTACCGCCGTAAGTAATTCCCCAGGCCTCCCACCGGCACATTACACTTCTCAGCAATAGCTGCCAGAGACATATCGGTATCCGCATAAAGCTCCACCGCCTTCTCATATTTACAATGCAAGGCATACCGGCGCAACAGCACAACCTTCTGTCTGTTCGTCAAAGAAACGGCTTCGCCCTCGAAGCCTAACAAAGGATTCATAGTGATTAGTCTACGCAGTTAACCACGTTTCGTCAGTTCGTCGTATAAACGGATATAGTCAGAATAACGATCTTCTTTTTTAAAATGCTTCAATGCATATTCCCGGCATCGGCCCTGATAATAAGACTTGCCCCGCTGCCGTATAATTCTTGCCGCTTCCAGCAATCCCTTATAATTACCCTGCTCCACTACAAAGCCGGTTTCATCAGTCACAGCTTCCACACTCCCTCCTGTACGATAAGTAACCACCGGAGTACCACAAGCTATCGCCTCCATATTAACCGTAGGATAATTATCCTGCCAGGTAGGATTGATAAACGCATCTGCCATGGAGTACAATCCTGCCAACTGCTGTATATTCTCCGTCCGGGCTATACCAATGATATTTTCAGGCAGTCTCTTTCTTTCCTCCGGTTTAATACCTACCAGCACAATCAGTTCCTCTTTCTTCAGAAGAGCAGCCATCTGAATAAAATCATCCAGCCCCTTTTCCCGGCTCCAGATACTGGCCACTCCCAGCAACACATGTCTGTCGCCCAGCCCGTATTTCTCCCTTACTTCCTGTGCATCGTACACACGAAAAACCTCCGTATTGATACCATTATGAATCACCCGGAAATTATATCCGCAGAAAAAAGACTTCTGCATCTCTGACCTTATCCAGTCGGATACCGGCACAATCACCAGTCTGTCCTGAGGCATGGAAGTAAAAGCCTCTTTTTTATCCAGGTAGTTCTTTCGGCTACGGTCCACCCACAAGCTTGCCGGGAACTCCCTGCGCTGAGGACACTGTGCACATCCATCCTGCCAACGGTTGCAGTTCACATAAGAATAATAATAACAATGTCCCGTATAAAGCCAGCAGTCGTGCACAGTCCACACCACCGGGATATTACATTTTGACAAGTAGTCAAACAAAATGCGATAGTTCAGGAAATAGCCATGAATGTTGTGAATGTGAATCACATCCGGCTGAATCTGTTCAATCTTATGGATAAACTGCCGGGTAGCCTGTGAAGACGCCAGTCCATGGCGGTCAAACAAGCGCGTTTCCAACCCATGCCACGCCACACTCCATTTTCCACCCACCGGCACCAGCTTTGAACTACAAGGCTTTATTCCATCACGTCCACGGCTGTAAGCAATATAACTCTGCCAGCCGTTCTGCATAGCCAGTTCCCCAATTTCCTGCATGATGCGCCCCGTAGAAGTAGAGACACGCAGCACCGGATTTATCTGAAGCAATGTTTTCATTTTGCAGTTATTGAAGTAAACAGACGAATCCATTGTGCCATGACCGCCTGTTCTGAATAAGTGTCCACCACTTTTCGTGCATTCAGCGACAGCATTTTCCGATAAGCTTCATCCTCCATCACTTTCATCATCGCATCAGCCAACGCCTGAATATCCCCATTCGGAACCAACAAACCATTTATACCGGTTTGGATAATATCTTTCGGACCACATTTATAGTCAAACGACACCACGGGAAGCCCGCAGGCCATCGCCTCAATCATCACCATCGGAAAACCTTCATAATTGGAACTCATCACCAGCATGTCACTCTTCACATACTCTTCCCCTATCTGCTTGGTAGGCCGGTTAAGGCAGACAATATTCTGCAGTTCCGCCTTATCAATCATCTGCTGCAGCATCTCCTGCCATTCTCCCTGACCATAAATATCCAGTTTCCAGTCGGTAAACTTTCCGGTATGCTGAACCAACTCCCAAGCCTGAATCAGGCGGTCAAACCCTTTCTGGTAGTCCAGACGTCCCACCGCAATCACCCGCTTGTTCATCACATCCGAATAAGCATCACTCACATGCATGGCTGCATTGGGAATCACCTCGATATTGGGCAAATCTCCCCAATACCCCTTATCTTCATTAGTCAACACCACAAACTTGTCAAAGCGGCGCACTATCTGTTCATCCTGCCGTGTACGCAGCTTATCAATCCATCCCAGCAACCCTTTCCGTCCATACTGCAAGCGGAAAAACTTGCAATAATGCAACTCCAGCACTTTCCTGCTTCCATCCTTTATATCCGGGATAAACGAAGATTCAGAAGGGTAAAGCGACACCACAATGTCCGGTTTCTCTTTCAGGAGCAATGCCGTCAATTTCCGTTTATGCTCCTTTCTTTTACGGAGATAACCGGTTATCTTTTTCCATGCCCCCTTTTCATTATCCTCCGAGTAATTGATTTCCAGATCTGTCATGCGCACCTTCTCCGGAAACGGATAAAAAGGAGGACGCTGGTGCTGATCAGTAGTAACCACAGAAATCTCCCATCCAGGAAGTTGTGAAAGGTAAGTAACCTTGTTCAGGAGCACTCGTTCCATCCCTCCGGGGTTATATGTGGAGTGGGTGCAGTAGATGAGTTTCATAGATTAAAACAATAACGAAGTATAGCTTGTCTTATCAGTTTAATAAATGTAGCAATCACGAACGTGAATACTAAAGTTAGCATGACATATAGATAATCTAGTTCTAAATAAAAAAAGGAACCTCTCAGAATACACATACTGATTCCCTGACATAAATAAATTTCAAAAGATATACTACTTAAATATTTGATTATCTTCATCCTTATCAAGTTCTCGAATTTTACCTTAAATAAGAGACAAGCAAACATAATCGGTATCAAAATATAAACAAGCATGTAGGCTATCTCTTTTTTTGCATACACACATAAAGCAATAATAACTAAACATATAGGAACTATGCTATAGTATACTATAGAAGCCTTTAGATGTTTTATAATCTTATTTTCATATTTACCAACAAGTATACCTGTAGGAAAACCTAAGGCACTTATATACCAGCACCTATCGTAATTCCAATATTGACACCATAATTCAAACAATATAACCGCAGCTATCAAAATCAAAAAACGAGCTTTGTTTTTAAAATACTTGTAGCTTATATAAAAAGAGACATAAAAATATAGGATAGCAAATACGAACCATGAATGGGGAAGAATAGTTACCCCATTATATACAAGTTCCTCCAATTCCTTAAATATATCAGGAAGACAATCAATATTTACCATTCTATATATTCCCCATGCGATGAAAAAAGGAATGACAATCCCTTTTACAATTCTATGTTTAACAAAGCCTGATAAATACACACTTCCTTTCAAGCACAAACTTTTTATTAATCCATATCCCGATAAAAATAAGAATATAGAAACAATAGGAGCTCCCCATGAATGAAAGGCTTCCAAAAATGATATTCCCTGCAATGAAAGATGATGTAATACTATAAGAATCGCCATTATTGCTTTTAATGTCATAGTTTTATCCTTTGATATACTAATAACATCAGCTGAAAAAAAACTTATGACATATAATACCAAAATGCATACAATAAATAAAAGCATGTTATATCAAGATATTTCTAGAAAGTTCTCCTCTGATTGCTGCTCCTCTGTAACACATAAGAACAAAGCAAATACCAAAAAGATATCTGTAGCCACCTTAAACCATACTATAAAATTCACGAGAAGAAATAATACAAACATGTATTTAAATTCAACAAACCGCTTCATACATACTTTTGCAACCCTACAAAAAAAGCAAATAAAAGCTATGAGTCCTAAACAACCAAAATAAAAAATAAAACGTAAATATCCCACATCCGTTCCCATGTAATAAGCAGTTCTCATCTCACCTGTATAATAGGGATCTGTCAGTTTAGGGTTATCAAAATATCCATCTCCTATTATCCATGTTTTCACGTTTTCTGGAAAAATATACATATTTTGAAGCATATCATTTGAATGTACTTCCCATTTTCCTTGTTCTACAAGACTAAAAAAACCTTCAAAAGCAAAACGTATATTTTCATTAATAATTGAATTTAGTCTATAATAATGAACAATTATCGGAATCCCTACCAAAACTATCAAAAACATCCATTTCCACAATCTTAACTTAGATTTTCTTTCATCATTTTTTCCCGAATAAAATGTCACAAACGACAAATAAGCTAAAGATAATATAACCCCCACTATTGTTGTACGCGATAACATATTACCTATTACTGCAATAATCAGAAAAGAAACTACATAAAATGTCAGCCATTTCTTCTTCAACATTTTACCATATACTATTCCTATAAATGTTATCATTACCAAAACAGCTGAGAATCTGCTTCCTGCCACGTCAAGCGCAGCTCCAATTCCATACATCCGTTCATGCTCTGCATAATAAGTTCCTGCAGGATATATACTATCTATAAATGATTTTACCACAGGATTCAAATCTACAGCTAATGCTATCACACACTGAAATACACATACTGCAATTAAATAATTACACAATAATAGAACGGTGTCTTCTCCATGAATCAGTTTTATTAATTTTACAACAAAATAGGCTCCTCCCAACCAAACCCACATTGAAACTATATAAGTTGTGTATGCCGTATCTGCCGTACTATTATACCACATTGAAATTAATCCACATAAAGAAACAATTCCTGCAGAAAAAGTAATAAGTAAATAATCTTTTTCTAAAAAGACTTTTTTTCGCGCTAACTGTACAATAAACACAAGTAGACCACAAGCAGCAATAATCATCTTAGTATTAACCCCTGTCACTATATCTATAGGAAAAAAATATAGACTCGTTATTGCAATAGCAAATATAATAGAAAGATATTGTATCATGGATTATTTATCATTTCCAAAATGTTAATATTCTCATATAAAGTTCTTTATTTTTCTCCCATCCAATAAAATCCTTAACAGCAAATCTTAAACTATCTTTGTACCATCTCATATCTTTATGAGCAGAACTTATTTTCAAATTTTCTCTTAATGCATCAAAATAAGAATTTCTTGATAAAGAATCAGTCATATCCTCTTTAGCAAAACAAATCGGTAAATGTTTAAAAACCTGTTCACCTTTATCAAAATATAAATTATAGAAAAAATCGTAATCTCCGGCAATCCTATATCTTAAGCTAAACATTCTTTCTTTCTGAATGGAAGTACGGATTAAACAACTTTGATGACAAAATACCATTTTATATGTAATATCTTTCAATCTTTTACATATAAATTTTTCTTCATGACTTCCATAATTATATATTGCATCACAATAAACGACACAAATATCATCTTCTATTGATGCAGACATTACATTTGCAAGTACATTCTCTGAAACGAAGCAATCTCCTGAATTCATAAAATTTATCCACTCCCCTGTAGCCTTTTTTATTCCCTTATTCATAGCATCATAAATGCCTTTATCTTTTTCACTACACCAATATGATAATTGGGATGAATATTTTTCTATGATTTCTTTAGTCCCATCTGTACTACCTCCATCAATAATTATATATTCTGTATTAGAATATGTCTGCGAAAGTACACTTTGAATAGTCCTTTCTATAAACTTTGCACTATTATAGCTAATAGTTACTATTGAAATTTTCGGATTTATCTTATTAGTATTTTGATTTACCATTTTTTATTTATCAAATAAAATTTATAAGTCCTGTCATACATCAAAATCATCATTTATATATTATTCCATAAACAAATTTTACGATCAAAAAATTATATAACTTCACAAGACCATATAAATGCTTTGAAGCTGCTAGCTGAAGTAACCGCGTGCGTAAAGAAATATCTTTATTACCCATAATATTTACGTTAGCCTCTGGAAACCATTGCTGCCATTTTTCATAATCATTGCTGGATAATGATATTAGAAAGGGTAACTTTATATTCAACTTAAGATAATCAAGTTCTTTTAAGAGAGGGGTATTATTCCAATTTATTTTTACATACTTCTCTACCTCCTTCACATTAGCATTTATTTGTAGTTGATACCCTTTCGACCAGTTTTTAGTCAACGAATCAGATTTTGTTTGAACATAGTGATATAAAGGGATATGCATAATTATAACTTTGCCAGAACATAATGCCAATTTCATCATCACCATCATATCTTCTCCCATATTCATTCCTTCGACAAAGCGAATGGAATTCTGTTCATATATATCCCTTCTAACCAGAAAAAGCCACAAATTCCAACGAATAACCCCTCTTGCCATTTTCATAAAAAGTTTATCACCTGTATCCGCTTCTGCTTGAATCATATGACGTTCATTCTTCTGAAAAGACAAATACCATTCACAGCCTATTATGTCAGCTTGGCACTTCTCGGCCTCTTTATACATTATTTCTATAGTTTTGTCTTCCATATAATCATCTGCATCAAGATAATATACATATTCACCTGTTGCATTATCCAAGCCTGTATTTCTAGCGGCGGCCACCCCTCTATTTTTATTGTGATGAATACATTTTATTTTCAAATCGGTCTTATTTTTTTGCAGAAAATCATGCAATTTATCCATTGAACCATCTGTACAACAATCATCCACGAATAGTATTTCCAGTTTCCTATAAGTTTGTCGGCTGATTGATTCCAAACATCTATGAATAACTGATGATGCATTATATACTGGAATAATAATAGATATTAATCCTTTTACATATTCTTCCATAAAAACACAATTTACCAAACAGCTCCTTCTATTTTCTTACCACGCCATGAATATAACATACTAAAAAACAATCTTTTATAAAGTTTTCCTAAAAAAGCAGGCATACAATAATGCAAATCTCTCAGCAAATAGGGAAAACTTATCATATGTTTTCTATAAGCAGTCCAAGGAGACACATATCTCAATAAATAGAAATCCTTATAATATTTATTATACAAATCTATCTCATTCTTCTGGAGCAAAGAATAGAGGATACCACATTTCTTACCTTCTATTATCTTATACTCAGAAATTCCCTGTACTCTTCCTTCATTCTCCACAAATTCAATTATTTTGACAAAAGCTTTCAAATACACTGTCACATCACGTTCAATGGACATACTCGTCATAATAGAAGAATTCCTAATAAGATAATGATAAGTGACCTTATCTACAATATACATCGATTGAGCCTTACATGCTAGCTTAAAACTCCAAATAACATCTTCATGCAAATAACCTTCTTCAAAAGTCAAATAATTTTCCAATATGAAATCTTTCCTGCATAATTTGTTCCATGCCATCACATACCATAACCCGTTGGCATAAGCTTCCAAAATATGCTGGCCCAACAATTCTACATTTAATAACCTTAAATCAGAGTATCCGCAATTGGAAGATTCATAATTACCAATTACCACATCATACTTTTTCTTCTGTAGAGGTTTTACTAAGGCTTCTATACAATCCAGACTTATGTAATCATCACTATCTAGGAAATAAACATATTCACCAGAAGCTTTTACAATACCAGAATTTCTAGCAGCAGACAATCCTCGATTTTTTTTATGAGAAATGATATGTACATCTACAAAAGCATGGCTCGATAAATAGTCATAAACAATAGCCATACTATCATCAGTGCCACAATCATCCACTAATATAAGTTCAATATTATTATACGTCTGCCCAAGAACCGAATCCAGGCATTTAACTATATATTGGCTTACATTATAAATCGGTATTATAATTGAAATTTTTGGGCAAAGCATCTCATTTAATAGTCTTAACTAAATCTGTAATTTTTTTTACTACATCAATATATTCAGAAGAAAATTTCCTAGCAAAAAGACACTCAGATTCTACAAGTTCATCATAGTCCACATCACGCCAGACATAAGGCCCTCCCCTAGTCCAATCGATTAATCTCATATATCCCTTATAATTTGTAGAATAATCATACAACTTATTCCGGAAACTAGAATTCCAACATTCTGTCTGTATAATCACCTCATCAGGGCAAAAAGTATGAGAATAAATACTTCTAAACTTTTTTTCTTGTGATAACAAATATTCAACAAAATCAGATGTAATACTGAACCATTGAGAACCTTTTCTGAAAATTATGTGCTTATTTCTTTTTATTCTCAAATATTCTTGAATACGAACAAACATAGCACGTATCGGCCTAGTCACAAAAGCAAATTTCCCTAAGTTCTTAAAATCTTTTGGGAACAAATGCCATCGCATCATTTTTCGTTCCATCTCAGAAGAAACATCAAACAAGCAAAAGTCGATGAATTCTTTTCCTGCATTTTTATCAAAAAATGAATGAATGTAATCTTGATTTTTCAATGGTAAATCTACTCCTGATAATAAATGATAATAAACATAATGATTATTAGAAAATGCAGTTCGTAATAAGGCAAGTTCAACCTCCACAACACTGAAATCAGCCCAACAAACATTTATTCTCTTTTGAAGAATATATAACCTAGATTTCTTGACAGACAACTCAGGTATTTCCTTCAATTTTGCATCAAAATGAATAAAAATATCATTGCGTTCATCATCTAAAATAGAAATTAGATTCTTCAATAATTCTAATTCATTATGAGCTATTATAAGATATGCATGTTTCATTTTACTTAATCTTTATATAATCCGTCGTAGACAAGCCATTAAATTCAACATTATATATGCGATTTGATGCGAACATCCCAGAACCATACGCCAAATGAAAGGAAAAGAATTCAAAATACCTGGATTTTCAACTAATAATTGTTGATACCTCAACAGTTTATTAATCCGATCTGAATCTCTTTTTAGAAATGAATCAAATAGAGATCTGCGTAAAATTTTGATATAAAACTGATAAGCCACAGGTATCGGCTCCTGCAAATTAATCTGTTTTATAATATTAAATACAACATAATGCGGTTCAAAATTATCTCCCCCATGCTTGATACTAAAATCTGGCATATCGTAATGATATGCATATTCCGGTGTAAAAATGACCTTATCAATATGCAATAGATACTGATATGCAAATACTTCATCTTCATGAAAAGAAAAAGCTTCATTATAACGGATATTATACTTATCAAGAATACTTGATAAAAATACCTTATTCCCAGTATAACCTATAATAGACAAATCATAAAATATCTCTATAAAATCAAAACAACTTCCTTCGAAGAACTTACATTTATTCAGGTTTGATATATTAAAAGGCTGTACAACCATATCTATGCCATCTTTACAATATGTCATAAATATGCTCAACCAATTATCATCTACATAATCATCTGAATCACAAAATGTAACCCATTTCCCTTTCGCATTATCCAATCCCAAATTTCTTGCAGAACTGACACCTCCGTTCTTCTTATGAAAAACGTGTACTCGATGATCTTTTAATGAATAATTATCACATATCTTTCCAGAAGAATCAAAACTTCCGTCATCAATAAGTAATAACTCAAAATCAGAGAATGTTTGTGATAAAATACTATCTACACAACGATTCAATGTTTTCTCTGAATTATAAACAGGAACTATAACCGAAATACAACACATAAATCAGATTAAGCTATATATACGTTGCATAGACTCTCGCACACTAAATGATTGTGCATACCTAAAAGCCTTTTCTGAATATTTTTTTCTTAAAACCGTATCATCCATAATTCGTCTAAGCCCCCTATAAATGCTAACCGGATTCTCATCAACTAAAATGCCGGCTCCAGAAGCCGTAATCAATTCATTGGCACCAGTAATATTCGTAGCAACAATGGGACGTCCTAAGCACAATGCTTCGCACATCGTAAGAGGATAACCTTCAGATTCAGAAGTATTAAGCAGGAGGTCAGCTACTTTTAAATAAGGATAAACAGGTTTGATAAATCCTTTAAAAGAAACTACATCTGTAAGATTTCTTTCTTGTACTTTTTTCCGTAAATCTTCTTCCAACTCACCACTTCCTAAAATCCACAATTCAAAATCATAATGGTCAGCTTTAAGCATGCTAAGAGCTTCAAGAGCCCGATCATATCTCTTCTGCCAATTTAAACGTCCTACCATACAAATGGTGAACTTATTTTTTTCTACATTTTTTGAATCAGCTAACTTCTTAATTTCCTCACAATCAATTAGATTATAGACAACTTTCAGTTTATCATCATTAAATTTAAACATCTCCTTAAATCTATCTCTTGCATCCTGTGATACAAAAATGATTTTATCCATCTTCTTATAACAATAAGACTCCTCCTGCTCATTGCTAAAAAAATCAAGAGACCAATGCTTCTTTTTAAAGTCTATATGCACCCAAGATATATTTCTATCAGCTCTATCATATAGATAGGAGTGCATTTTAACAGCCATTCCTTCCATAAAAGAAACGATGGTGTCAAAATGACGTCCCCTCAGATTCCACAATACAGGTAAACGACACAAAATCAGATATACAAGCCACTTACAATGAAACATAGTCATATATCTGTAAAGCCTCTCAACCCAAAGATTTTTCTTATGCAAATAGATCAGCTCTACCTTATCAGGTATATCATAAATATAAGGACCTTCTTTACATTCAAGCAAAAGGGACACATTGTACTTTGTATAATCAAAATGCTTTAGAATATCTATAAGGACCTTCTCTGCCCCTCCGTTCAGCATGGCAGGCATAATAAAAAGAACTCTATATTTCATTTATATATTCATTCTATATTTATGTATGTTCGCACAAACTCCTTTAAGTTAAAAATATGCTCATCATCAAAATAACACATTTTGTGAACAGAAGTCATCTGCATTATTTCCTCATAACTATAAGATATGTCATGATTATTTAACTTCATCTGTAATAAATGTGGAATGGTATCACTTTCTATTGGACAATTATATTGTTGAAGTGGGCCTTTAATTAAATTATCATACAATATTTGGAAGGCAAAATAATCAGGATATTGTTTTTCTCTTACCCATAAATATAACATAATATTGCATAAATCTGTTATTAATTTGTTATTAGAATGAGCAAATATAATAGAACTTAGCATATTTACTTTGAAGCCAGGATACCAACCCCAATAATACGCATATATCTTCTCCCAAAATTCTGAATTTTCCACCTTACTAGAACGTTGAAACATAAAGAATTCCAAATTGGTATATTTATCAGACAATGCACCAGTCAGTAATATTGTCGCATCCAACCAAACCCCACCATATAAACGTAATATAGCCAATCTGAGAAGATCAGAAAAAGCTGTTCTTGTAAAAATCCCGCTTCTTAATTTATTTAAGACCTCAGGAGGAAATTCTATATAATCGCTGATGGTCTGATCTGTTAATCTAATTACTTCATAATCTGATTTAAATCGATCTACCGAAGCAAAACAAAGCTGAACAACATAAGGCATATTTTGAGAATCTAATCCTTGTCCCCAATACTGCCATATTATCTTTTCACTAATTAAATTCTTTTTCTTTTTAATTTGAAATAAAGGTAATATCCCCTTATAATAACCTTCTATTATAGGTACCCAAAATTCAGATACTGCTCGATGCTTCTTCAGAATCTTATATCTCCTTACCTTATTCCACAATATAGTATTTCTAAATAAATTTTTCATTATCATCTTATTTGTTATGTTTTATAAAATGTAACGCATCTTTTACTCCACTAAGGAACGCATTTGCTTCTTTTTTCTTCCCTCTCAATAGCTTATAACCAGCATTCAGACTCTGCAAACTATATACATAAGTTATACATGTTATTTTCCAAAATTTAAGAAGAAAATTTCTTTCGTTGGAATAAAGAAAACGATACCAAAAAATAAGCTTATTCCTATATTCAGAATAAATAACCTTACATGTTCTATCTACATTACCCGTTGAAGAACCTGCATCAAGATGTACGATTCCCGAATCATATGAAGTCAGTATCTTAAGACCATTTAAATACATCTTATAAAACATAACTTGGTCATCAGGAAAAGCATATGGTGTCTCATCCAACCATAATTCTTTCTCATATCTAATTTTCAAAAAATCCCTTTTTTTACACAGAAAGCATGGACCTGCATTGACCTGAGATTCATACACTCCTTTCTTCGGGTTATTGATATATGAAAATCCCGCAGTTGACAAAACTTTGAGCCCCCACCTACTTCCAAACAGACGGCATACCTCACGTCCAAAAACAGTTAATCTGATTTTCTCCTTTACTGACTTCTTATGGTTGTAAAAGACATATGGGGATATTACATCACCCTTGTATTGTTGAATCTCATGAAATAAGATAGCAACGGCTACGGACGGTAAATAAACATCATCATCTAAAAAAAGAATATATTCAGTTTTAACTTCCTTATATTGTAAAGCCCGTTGAGCAACCATCCCTTTTTTCACATAGACATACTGTTCTTGATGAACAGTCTCTGCCGGCAAGGCATAACCTTCAGCAATATAAACTATAATAGCAGATGGAGGCATGGATTGATGGATTAGAGAATCTAAAGTCTTCTGATAATATTCTCCACCTTTTCCCAATGTCCGTATAACGGCTGTATATTCCATTTAATGATACAAAATTAATCAATCTTCCAGATATAAGCTGAAATATAAGATAAACAAATGAAGTAGAATCATTCGTACTATACTCTTACTTTATCTGTTTACCAATAAATTAGCCAACAACCAACACCTATGTTTTAAAAACAATAACAAGAGTCGATTAGATAAACAGTCTCTTATATCTTTTACTGGGATAAAATTCAAATATGCTCCCTGAATCCATTTTCTTAAGATTTCTTTTTTATCTTTCAAACGAATACTTTTATCTAAAAAAATGAAACGGGTATAAACAGTCAAATCTCTGATATATTTATACAACAAATCTTGAGCGGGACATCCTGTTCCGGCAAACTTCATGACAGCCTGGTGGATTTTTTCTATATCCATCAGCCTTTGCAAACCAGTTTTTGTCACTAACGAACCGGCTACTTGTTTCTCGTGATACACCAAAGGAGTGGTAATAAACGATAACCGATGACAATTATTTAGATATTCCAAATTGAAAATTAAATCTTCACCAAAAGAAACATCCTCATTGAATAGATGGGTTATGAATCGTCTTTTAAAGATTTTATTCCAACATGGACTCAATAATTCTGTATTAAGTTGATAAATGAAATCTTTCTTGAATTCTACCAATGTTGGGTAATCTATATTTTTATGCGGACACCACAATCCTCCTTCTGGCTCTTGAATTCCACTGATTACACAGTCAGCCTGCTTACTTCGTAACATTTCCATCATAGTTCTACACATATCAGGCAACATATAGTCGTCACTATCGAGAAACATCACGTATTCGCCTTTTGCTAAACAAATCCCTACATTTCTAGCCTTTGACACCCCACCATTTGTTTGAGAAATAACCTTAATACGATTGTCACGCACCGCTAGTTCCTCGCAAATAGGCAAACTATTATCTGTAGACCCGTCATTGACCACAATTATTTCTAATTCGGAATATGACTGATGAACAACACTTTTAATACATCGATTGATATATTTTTCTGCATTATACACAGGTATAATAACTGAAATCAGATTCATATATAGCTACCTTCTAAATTCAATATTCTGCCCTTACATATTTAAGATATAAAGCCAAGACCCAAAAGCACTTATGTTTTATCAGCCAATCAAATAAATGTCTCCGTTCTCCTTTTGTCATACAAGTTTTATCCGAAAATAAATAATTCAACTCGTTACTCTTAGACAAAACCTTTAATTTTTTTCTTATATCCCTAATAGAATAAAAAGGTAAAATCGCAAGATATTTGTTAATCCTAGATTCGCATAACAGACAACGATATTTAGCAAGTTTTACTCTAAATATAGCCTCCAATTCATCTATGACTAAAAAAATATTTCTTAAAAAATAAGCATAACTATTCCAATCACAAGCTATTTTCTTAGATAATGAATTATTATTCTGACTTATATCATAATGATATGCTTCCAAGGATAGAAGATTCATATTCTTTACATTTTTCAAATATTCCATTGAAAAAAGAGTGTCCTCGCCAGATGACAGACTTAAATCAAACCTTAAATGTTTATTTTCTATAATACTCCTCCTAAAAAGTTTACACCATGGAGTTACAAACGTAATTTTATCAATAAACAAAGGCAATATTTCTTGAAAATTAGCCTGCATTTTACAAATCATATCAGGCAACCTACAATCAGCGGCCCATTCACAAGAAAACATAACCAAGTCTGTTTCTTCCCTAATACCATTAATACAATTTTCTAAACAATTAGAATCAATCCAATCGTCTGCGTCTACAAAGTTAATCCATTCTCCAGAAACCTTATCCAATCCATAATTTCTGGCAGAACTCACTCCGCCATTTTCTTTATGAAAGACTTTGATCCTTCTATCTTTAGTAGCATATTTATCACATATATCTCCAGATTGATCAGTACTTCCATCATCTATTAATAATAATTCCCAATCACTAAATGTTTGATTTAAAATGCTATTAACACATCTGCAAAGAGTACTTTCAGCATTATAAACAGGAATTATTATAGAAATCAAAGGAGCCATATTAATTGTCTTATTACATAAAAGATATGTCTTATGACGACTTTACACAATATATCTTATCGGAATACTTATAATAACCTGTTGGCGGAATTAAAATAGCGCATATAAACATAAATTTTGCCTTAACCACTCTACACTTTTCCTACGCTCAATCTCTAAATTATTAAGTGCATTTGTATAATTTATATTCAATGGAGCTGATAGATAGTCATCCGATGAAGAAAAACTTCGATTTTGTAAATTCGTTATCTGTAACAAATTAGAAATTCGATTGTCGTTCATACCATCAAAAACAAAAAAACATTTTTTGAAAAGAATAGAAAATACAACTGCATGAAAAGAATCACAGCAGATGACAGAAGCATTCTTACACAAATTAAGAAATTCTTTAGGTCCGACAGCTGCATATATTTTGAGTTTTCTACCCCATTTTAACATTTCTTCCTTTGTTCTGAGCCCTTGTGAAAGGACAACTCTTTTATTATATTTCTTACCTAATAAGTAAGCCATTGTATAAACTTTTTCGCTACAAGTCCAAGGAGAATAAATAAGTACATATTCACCCTTTATTAACGGTTTATTATCAATTAGTTTATTGTATATCTGAGGATTCAATAGCAGTGTCGGATCAAGGACTGTTGTAACAGACCTTTTAATAAGACTTTCTATATATTGCGAACCTATAGTTTCCCTCACACTGATAGCATCATATTTTCTTAATGAATTCAAGATATTATTAAAATTCTTACATGTTTTTATATCTGAATTCGATCCCAAGCTAGGGGCGTAAGCAATGCGTTTGCCAAACTTTACAAAAGGCAAAAAATAAGCATAATTAAAGTCTCTAGCCTGCACATTCCAAATTTGATCACTACCTGATATATAATAATCATAATTAAAATCTGCATTTTTCAAGTCTTCTAACGTACTATATTCCTTCGAAGATAAAATTAAATCTTCTTTCAAAAACTTTTCAAATAGCCAATACTTTTTCAATATTCCCAATGCATACGTTAACTGTATTATAAAGCGTACACATTTGCCATAAAGTGTACCCCTCATAAATATTGGTTTATACATTTCTTTTTGAACAACACTTCTGAAATTAATTATTTCACAATCATATCCCATACCAAGAATTATTTGTTGCAAAGCGTATGCCTGAAGCATAGAACCATAATTATGTGACGCATGGAATGTAATAATGCCAACCTTTTTCATATAATTAATGTGTATGATAAAAATATTTTTTTATTCTTGATACAAGCCCTGTAATTATAAAGTTACGCTCTTTAGCCGTCAAGCCAACAGTACAAATCAATACAGCCACCATTATACAAGAAACTACAGTGGAAAGAATGAATCGACCCCATCCTTCAGATAAGTTATAATGGATAAGTATTGGTAATATAACTGACAGAACAGTCACGGAAACAATAGGTAATATTACTTTTATGCCAAATAATCGTAATGACAGATTAATTTGTCTTTTACAAAAGATGACTCTTAACCCATCCCCTAATAGAATAAACAGAGCTGAAACCATCAATGCCGTTTCTATGGGAAACCCAACTTTTAAAAATATATAAGCTACGGGAATTATGAACAGTAACGATGAACCTACGACTATTTGATACCATTTTATATTCCCTGTGGCCATCAATGAAGTAACCATTGGAGCACCCAAAGTACTAAATAATGACTCAATAAGAATGATACGTGTAAACAAGGAGGCCATTGGAGGTACTTCAACCAACCATAATTTCAAGATAAAATCAGCTTCCATCATAACCGGTAAGGCAATGATAAATAATAGGAAATAAGATATCTTGGAACTTTCACATAGTAGCCGACAGGTAGCTTCGGAATCATTTGCTGCATACCTTTTTGTAAGCTGTGGATTTACAGCACTTTGAAATCCACCTGTAAGCCCTTGCACTGCCCCGGATATCTGACAAGAAACACCTCTCGCTGCATTAGCTATAGGGCCACCAAACATATTCATCAAAACGTTTACCCCCTGATCTTTCAATAACCAAGCAACGGTTCCAAACATATTCCAACCAGTAAATCTTAGCATTGAACAGAAAACAGAGTTATCCCATTTCAAATACAATTTGCACTCTGGAAATTTCCTGATACAATATACACGGTAGATTATAGCCATCAAAAATTGAAAAAAGAACATGATAAATCCCCAAAAGATAAGGCGATCGTAAGGATAGACCATCAGTAACAATACAAGCAAAAGTTTACCGAACGATTCTCCAAGACCTACATAAGCATAAATATGCATATGTTCGTGCGAAACAATCGATGCATGATAAGGTGTCTGTAAAATACTGAGTATTGTAGAAAGTACTGAAGCCTGATAAACCCAATTTGCCGCTGTCATACGCTCTACAGGTATATTCAGATAAGTATTGACAAACCATAAACCTACCGTTTCTGCCACTATTAGAATCAGGGTTGCGAGACCAAAGTGTATCAACACTGTCATGTCAAAAATACGGTTGTAATCTCCTCTATCTTTTTTACCTAACTCGACAGTCAGAAAGCGCTGCGTGGCTACCGACATTGAACCATTCAAAAATGTAAGCATGGTAATTACTCCCCCTACCACATTATAGATTCCAAAATCCGATACACCTAATCCTTCAAGAATCTTACGGGATGTGTATAGCGAAATCAGCATTGACACGAATGTCCTGATATACAGGAATATCGTATTCTTGACAATTATTTTGTTTGTTTCTACAGACATTTTTACAAACTACGTTGTTTAAATTCCCAAATTGCTTTGTGGTCAGCAATAACAATATTCATTGCTACATCAAATGAAAACAGTGAATATAAAAAGTGAAATAGACGAGCTCTACGGCCTTGAATAACCGGATGCCTTAATTGTGTATTTCCATTTACAGCTTCCTCTACACTACGTTCATAAATATATAGATTATTCTCTACTTTTTGAATTAGATTTAGACCCTTATCAGTCATTGGCAAAAGCAAACTTACACCATCTTTAACTTCTTCGGGAAGACATTCTGCATGTTTTAGTCCCCAAAAATCACCAATAGTAATATCAGACACTCGTGTAGAACATGCAAAAGGACATTGGTAACAACAGGGTCTATTAATCATTCCTTCAATAAAACCTCTTAAATACAAATCTTTATATGGTGTTTCCCACAAACTTACTTCGTAACTAAATTTATTAGCTGTAATGGAAAACCTATAATCGGTACCTTTACGAAAAGAAATATGTTGAATTTTTTCCCCTTTTGCCACATGTTTTATATGCTCATGTAACATTTGTTTTGATGGTACACCATGGCAAATTAAATCAACCAAATACAGGTGTTCATTATGGTGACCGATATAATTTTTCAAACCGGCTACCTGACAAGGCGTCCCAATAAATAAAACTGTTTTTCCAATTTTCAGGTCATTCTTTACCTTCTTAAACAAACCACGCACATCACTTTGCACATATTTTGACCCCTGAAGTTTGAACAACTCTGAATGATTCTCGACTCGAATATGGCGTACATCTATTCCATCAGAAGTACAGCCGTACACAACTCCACCTTTTTCTATAATATATGACGAAAATATGTAAGCTGCTCCACCGGAAGAACTTAACAAATGTTCCTGACGATTCTTATTCCAAGCTGCATATGCTTTCAAAGGCTTGCGTAAAGATAAATTAGCAACCTCTAACGGACACACTTTCTCACACATGCCACATTCTACACAAACAGACGAATCTACTTGTGGATAAATAAATCCCTGAGCATCTTCTACCATCTGAATACAATGTGTCGGACAGATTTCCGCACAAGCATTGCATCCACAACATGCCGCTTTATCCTTATTGGAAACAGACATAAAAATTAAAAGCAATGTACGTTTTTAACCTTTTTACTTTAGCAACTGGATAAATTCAGGCTGAACTTCCACCGCCGCCGTCAAAAGGTTGGGAAGTTCCACAAACAAACGCTTTATGCGTGAGCCTTGCATCTTTTGCAAACGTCCTTCATAACCATCCAAAAGGCCTCTTACGATACGTACATTTTTTCCTAACATATCCGGCTTGATTTCTTCAGGAGTATAAAAACAAGGATTGTTCATCGCATCCACGGCCCTAATGAATCGCTCCATATCTGCATTTCTTACAGTCATAGGCTGGTGGTTGCCACCTTTTACAAAACGATACTGCAACGTAGCAATTCGTTCTACTATAGGATCAAGTACTTTACGGGAATCATAAACAAACAATAAATCGGGGATAAAAGGTACTTGCTGGCGGATACGCTTTCCCTGACGAATCCTTAATTTCCATACCATCGGAGTAAAAAATCTGATTTTTAATTCATCGAGCAATTTATAGGCAGGCTGTTTGGCATTTCCCCTTTTTAAATCACGCATTACGAACCATTGAGGCGATTCAGTTGTTTTTACTACAGATTGTATCGTCTCCTGCACGTCTGACTGATCATTATGCAAACCATCCATAGTTCGATATAAGGTATATTCTCTAATCCTGCCAGCCACTCTAAGTAGTTAGAAAGCAAGCAGTTATAGAAACAACATTCAAAAGTTTAACTATTTTCCCCTCACATCTTTCCAATATTATACTTTAATAACCTGTTGGCGGAAT